>JGI20166J26741_10606670_pt1 | contig 15556 bp, 15 predicted proteins | sample TergutCu122P5_FD_26741 | JGI IMG/M metagenome (IMG submission 26741)
ACGCTGCCGCCTTCGCACTTTTTTCTGCAAAGATAGCGCTAAGGCGCTGTCTTTGCTAAAGTTCAAATGAAATTTGGGTGATTCTGATAAATAATCGTTATCTTTGCAGTTGTAATAATAAACATTGGTGGGCGTTGCATACCGATAATATTCTATTAGCATAAAAATGACAGTCATTATGAAAAACATTTTTTTCTCGATACTTTTCGTATCATTGGCAGCTTGCTCTGCACCTATTAATAAAGAAGTAGAAATCATTCACCGTCTTTCTACAGATTCGCGAAATGATTTTTATATAAGTAATCGCGAACCACTTCAACCACAGCAATTTATAAAACTGCCTGTGGGTAGTATTCAACCCGAAGGTTGGCTAAAACAGCAATTGATTTTACAGAAAAACGGTCTGAACGGTCATCTGGAAGAAATCAGCGCTTGGCTGCAGAAGAAAGATAATGCTTGGCTGCAAACGGGAGGACAATGGGGATGGGAGGAAGTTCCCTACTGGCTTCGCGGTTACGGTAATCTATCTTACATCATGAACGACGAGGCCATGCTGAAGGAAACCCGGTTTTGGATCGAGCAAATCCTGAACAGTCAACGAAACGATGGCAATTTTGGTCCTGTTCATCTGAACAACGGCAAACAGGATTTCTGGCCCAATATGATTGTACTTTGGATTTTACAATCCTACTACGAATATACAAACAACCAAAAAATTCTCGATTTTATGACTAACTATTGTCATTATTTACTGACAGTACCTGACGAAGATTTTTTGTCGAGTTATTGGGAACACAGTCGCGGCGGCGATAATCTCCGGAGTGTTGCGTGGCTTTACAATCATACGGGCGATAAGGATTTATTGACTTTAGCCGATAAGATTCATCGCAGAACAGCCAATTGGACAAAATCAACCCAACTGCCCAATTGGCATAATGTGAATATCGCTCAAAGTTTCCGAGAACCGGCTATCTATTATATGTTTACAAAAGATTCTGCACTACTTGCGGCAAGCTACAATGTTCAAAGTCTTGTCCGCCGCGCTTTCGGACAAGTCCCGGGAGGAATGTTCGGAGCAGATGAAAATGCACGAATCGGCTTTTTCGACCCGCGCCAAGGAACAGAAACCTGCGGTTTCGTGGAACAAATGTCTTCCGACGAAATTATGCTGCTGATTTCGGGCGACCCCTATTGGGCTGAAAACTGCGAAGATGTAGCTTTTAACAGTTACCCTGCCGCTTTGATGCCCGATTATAAAGCGCTGCGGTATATCACAAGTCCGAATCACACAATCAGTGATTCAAAAAATCACAGTCCGGGCATAAACAACGACGGACCTTTTCTGGCGATGAATCCATTCAGCAGCCGTTGCTGCCAGCACAATCACGGATTCGGATGGCCTTATTACACCGAACATCTGATTTTAGCGACTCCCGACAACGGATTGGCAGCCGTTCTGTTTAACGCTTGCACAGCCAAAGCTAAAGTAGGAAAAGGAACGGAAGTAACTTTGCATGAACAAACGCAATATCCGTTTGACGAAACCATCCGGTTTACAATTCAAACTTCGGAAAACGTTACATTTCCGCTTTATTTGCGGATTCCTTCGTGGTGCTCCAAAGCTTCGTTATCAATCAACGGAAGAAACCGGGTAGGAAAACTCCCTGCGGGTGAATACGTACGCATACTTCGGGAATGGAAAAACGGTGATGAAATAACGCTGTCGCTTCCGATGGAATTGCAAATGCGGCAATGGCAAGTTAATAAAAACAGCGTCAGCGTAGATTACGGTCCTTTGACTTTATCGCTTGAAATTAAAGAGCGTTACGAGAAAATCAACAGCCGTGAAACTGCAATCGGTGATTCCAAATGGCAAGAAGGAGCGGATGCTTCAGCCTGGCCCTCCTATGAGATTTATCCCGATAGCCCCTGGAATTACGCATTAGCCATTCATTCGCCTATAGTCATAGAAAAGAAAACTTTGTCGCCCGATGCCAATCCGTTTACTTTAGAAAATGTCCCTTGGCGATGGAAAGCTAAAGGACGCCTTATTCCCGAATGGAAATTGGATGAATATGGTTTGTGCGGCGTTTTACCTTATGAAGATGCGAAGAAATCCGACCGGTTAGATGATATTACTTTAGTTCCGATGGGCGCAGCGCGGTTGCGGATTAGCGCATTTCCTTATTCGGAAAAATAAGTATCCGGCTCTTCGAAATCGTCTGATTGAATATCGATATTTTTACGGACAATGCTTTCCGTATCGTGGAACGTTTGTTTATTCAACTCGTTCCATAATAAATCTTTCAGCGGAATAATGCTTTTATTTGTTATGGAAGATATAAAAAGGGAAGGAATACCTTTAGGTAAATCTTTTGCTATTTCTTTTTCCAATTCTTCATCGAGCATATCGGATTTGGAAATAGCAAGCACTCGTTGCTTATCCAATAAATCGGGATTGTAATTCATTAATTCGCTCAACAGGATTTCGTATTCCTTTTTAATGGAATCGGCGTCGGCGGGAATCAAAAACAGCAGTAATGAATTTCGTTCGATATGGCGCAGAAAACGTAATCCCAATCCCCTACCCTCGCTTGCTCCTTCTATGATTCCGGGAATATCTGCCATGACAAACGAATGTGTCCCGCGAACATCGACAATTCCGAGATTAGGCTCTAAAGTCGTGAAAGGATAATCGGCAATTTTGGGCTTGGCTGCCGAAACAACAGAAAGCAAAGTCGATTTGCCGGCATTGGGAAATCCCACCAATCCAACGTCGGCTAATAATTTTAATTGTAAAATGATTTTTTTTTCTTCGTAAGGCTCGCCCGGCTGAGCGTATTTAGGCGCTTGGTTGGTTGCAGTCTTGAAAAAATTATTTCCTTTTCCTCCACGTCCGCCTTTTAATAAAACCACTTCTTGTTTATCGTATTGAATATCGGTGATAAATTCTCCCGTTTCTCCGTTATAGACAACCGTTCCGACAGGGACTTCGATGATTTTATCTTCGCCGTCTTTTCCTTTACTCAATCTGCCCGAACCGCTTGCGCCATGACCGGCAAGAATATGGCGTTCATATTTCAGGTGAAGTAAAGTCCAATGATTCCGGTTTCCTCTTAGAATAACACTCCCTCCATCGCCACCATCGCCACCATCGGGCCCTCCCCAAGGAATATACTTTTCTCGCCGAAAGTGCACGGATCCTCTCCCTCCTTTTCCGGAACGAGCATAGATTTTCACAAAATCAACAAAATTTGATTCACTCATTCTTTACGAAAATGTAAGCCTGTCTAACATTTCGACAATTTGTTCGAAAACATTCTCAACCGAATTGTTCCCTTTAATTTTAAAAAGTTTCCCTTTTTTCTTATAATATTCTTTTAATGGTTCTGTCTGCTTTCTATATACTTCTAAACGTTTTTGAATAACTGCCGGGGCGTCGTCGGATCTTCCGGATTCTTCTCCTCTTTTTATTAATCGATTAACCAATTCTTCTTCGTCTACAACTAAACTCAAAACTGCAGCAATGCTGGTATTTCTTTCCCGCAATAATTGATCTAAGGCTTCCCCTTGCGCTAATGTTCGAGGAAAGCCATCAAAAATATATCCTTTGACTCGGGGATTTGTATCAAGCACGTTGGCTAATATTTTAATAATTAACTCGTCGGGAATTAATTGCCCTGTTTTGATGTATTCATTTGCAATTAGACCCTGTTCGGTTTGATTTTTTATTTCTTGACGTAAAATGTCGCCGGTTGAAATATGGTATAATCCATATTTAGATATAATTAATTGGCTCTGTGTCCCCTTTCCGGACCCCGGCGCTCCAAAAATAATAACGTTCAACATTTTTTTTAAATTTTATGATGTATGATTGTATTCAAGTGTATTTCAATCACATATTTTATATATGTTTCGTAAATTTCTCCCATGTCCTTCATAATCCAAACCATATCCGACAATAAAATCATTTGGAATTTCTATGGCAATATAGTCCGGCTTGACTGCCAAACGTAGAGCAGCGGGTTTAAAAAGCAAGGTGGCAATTCGTAATGAAGCCGGCTTTTTTTTACTTAAATTTTCCATCAAACCATACATTGTATACCCTGTATCTATTATATCTTCCAAAATTACAACATTTCTGTTTTTAATATCTTCAATTAGCCCGTAAATTTCTTTCACATTGCCTCCCGTTTTTGTCCCTTCATACGATTTCAGCCGAACAAAGCACAATTCACAGGGAAAATCCAATTGTTTTATTAAATCGGAAGCAAACATAAATGCACCGTTTAAAACGCATATAAATAAAGGATCGCTTTCTTTTAAATCCCTGCTGATGTCTTCGGCAATATGGGTTATTCCCTTAAGAATCTCATTTTCAGAAAGGAATAAACAAAATTTTTTATCTTTAACCCATATTTCGGACATTGTTTGTATTTTTGCAATGAATCGCAAAATTAAAAAAAAATATGGCATGGGCAAAATATTAATCAATATAAACGTGTAATTTTGTGCGTAAATTAATAATTAGTCTATGAAACGCTTATCGTTTTCTCAAATTCTTGAAAAATTACCGGATGGAAGTATTCACTCTATGATTCCGGAAGAACCGGAATATAAGTTTTATTCCGTTGAAGCATCTGATATTGCTTCACTAATTCCTACGCGAGATACGTTTGCACATAAAGGAAACTTCGGTCATGCACTATTGATTGCCGGGAGTCGCGGTAAAATAGGGGCAGCCGTCTTGGCAGCAAAAGCATGCTTACGAAGCGGTGTAGGCTTATTAACCGTACATATTCCGGTTTGCGGAGAAATAATTTTACAAACTTCGATTCCTGAAGCAATGACCGAGATAGATAACGAACAGGATTATTTTACCACATTAGGAACTCTTTCAAAATATCATGCGATTGGAATCGGTCCCGGACTCGGATGTAAAGAAAAAACAAGCGATGCTTTATTAAATTTATTTGAAAAGGTTAAACAACCGATGGTCATCGATGCCGACGCAATCAATTTACTTGCGCAAAAGGATCATTTGCAGCAAATCCTTCCCCATAACAGCATTTTAACGCCTCACCCCGGAGAATTCGATCGTTTAGCAGGTTCTTCCGAAAATTCGTATGAACGCTTGCTAAAAGCTTGTCACCGGGCAGGATCATATAAATCCTATATTGTTTTAAAAGGAGCGAATACAGCAATATGCACTCCTGATAAAGAATGTTATTTCAATCCGACCGGTAATCCGGGTATGGCAACTGCCGGCAGCGGAGATGTTCTGACCGGAATTATACTCGGTTTGCTGGCCCAATCTTTTTCTCCTTTGAACGCTTCGCTTACCGGAGTTTTCCTGCATGGTTTGGCCGGAGATATCGCTGCAAGTGAAAAATCACCGGAAAGTTTAATAGCAAGTGATATAATTGAAAATTTAGGTCTTGCTTTCAAAAAAATTAATTACTTTTGTAATCAATCTGAATAATCCTATTGTACTATGAAACTTTTAAATGTTTTATTTTTTGTTTTTGTTTCAATCAATTTCTTACATGCGCAGACCAAAGTTGTTAAAATGAGTGCAACCAAAAGCACCGACTATGGTGTGTCTTACTCTTTACCCAAAACAGTTTTAGTTATACACGCTAATTTTGAAAAAATCACTAAAAAAGCAGGTCCTTTTGCCCAATATGCCGAAAAATATCTGGGAGTAAAAGATCAATCCGTAGTTTTTGAAGATCAAATTTATTATTCTTTAAAAGCAATCCATGTAAAATGTAAAGGAATCGTTGATATAAATGCCTCGTACTTAGTCGAATTTAAATCAAAAACAACCTCTCCCTTTGTTTATCTAACGGAAGATGGACTTATTTGCACGATAAATGCGGATTATATCCCTGAATCCGACAATAACAACAATACCCGATCAGCCCAACCGGTTTCGGAATTGTCAACGCTACCTTCTCATTCGGTTTATACGGAAGAATATTTACGTGCCGGATCCATTGGTAAAATGGCAGAAGTTGCTGCAAAACAAATCTATAAATTACGTGAAAGTCGAACCGATTTACTCACGGGTGAAGCAGAGAATGCTCCCCGAGACGGAGAAGGGATGAAGATTGTCCTCGCTAATTTGGAAGCGCAGGAAAAAACATTAGTAGAACTGTTTACAGGAACAATAAAGACTGAATCATCAAACGCTGAATTTGAAATTGAACCGGACACGAATATCGAAAAAGCAGTTTTGTTTCGCTTTTCAAAATACTTCGGGATCGTTGATTCGGAAGATTTAAGCGGAAGTCCGGTTTATATTACCGTTAAAAATCTCGAAAACGCTGAGACACAAGAGCCGATTGATCCAAAACGAAAAGCCAAAGAATCGCAAAGCATCGTTTATAACGTTCCGGGAAAAGCGTCGGTAGAAGTATTCTATGGAATTGACTCTATGTTCAAAAGCACGCTTCCGGTTGTTCAATTCGGGAACAAACAAGTTCTTGCCCCATCCATGTTTGATGATAAAAAAGGACCGGTTAAAATCTATTTTTATCCCGAAACCGGAGCAATCAAACAGATTATCCAATAACCTCCGGCTTTTTGCTCATTTTTCACTTATTTGTGCAATTTTCCCCGGATTTCACTTGCGGTTACTAAAAATACATTATTTTTGCAGTCGCATAATAGTATAATTTTAAAAATAAAACCATCAATGAGTTTAAAAATTATTGTATTGGCTAAGCAAGTACCGGATACACGGAATGTAGGAAAAGATGCGATGAAAGCTGATGGAACGGTTAATCGCGCCGCACTTCCGGCCATTTTCAATCCGGAAGACTTGAATGCTTTGGAACAGGCTTTGCGTTTAAAAGATCAATTCCCCGGTTCAACGATAACTTTATTAACCATGGGGCCTCCCCGTGCAGCAGACATTATCCGCGAAGGATTATTTCGAGGAGCAGATGGCGGATATTTACTTACCGATCGTGTTTTTGCCGGAGCAGATACCTTAGCCACCGGTTATGCATTACATAAAGCAATCAAGAAAATTGGCGATTTCGATTTGATTTTATCAGGTCGTCAAGCCATTGATGGCGATACAGCGCAGGTAGGTCCACAAGTTGCAGAAAAACTCAACATCCCTCAAATTACTTATGCCGAAGAAATTCAATCCATTCAATCCGGTAAAATTACAGTGAAAAGAAGATTGGAGCGAGGAGTTGAAATTGTTGAAGGGATACTTCCCGTTTTGGTTACCGTAACCGGATCTGCACCGAACTGTCGTCCTCGTCATGCCAAATTAATTCAAAAGTATAAACATGCAAAAACGACCCCTCAGCCCCCTGAAGGGGGTGCAGTAAAGTCCCCTTTAGGGGATTTAGGGGTACTGAACGAATGGAGCGCCGGGGATGTGGATGCTGATGTGCAACAATGCGGCCTTTCCGGATCACCAACCAAAGTAAAGAAAATCGAAAATGTCGTTTTTCAAGCAAAAGAGAGTAAAACGCTTGACTCCTCTGATCCGGAAATAGAAGCCTTAATGGTGGAATTAATTACTAATCATACGATTGGAGGTTAAAACGAAGATCATAATAAATGAAGTAAAGTATGAATAATTTATTTGTATATCTTGAAATTGAAAACGGAAAAGTTGAAGATGTCAGCCTTGAATTGCTTACTAAAGGGAAAAAACTTGCCTGCGAATTACGTTGTCAATTGGAAGCAGTTGCTATTGGTAATCAATTAAATACTGTCGACGAACAAGTTTTTCCGTATGGAGTGGATGTACTGCATATCTTTGAAGATAAACGCTTGTATCCTTATATTTCACTGCCTCACACATCCATTTTGGTAAAACTTTTTCAAGATGAAAAGCCGCAAATCGTTCTCATGGGAGCTACCACTGTCGGCAGGGACTTGGGACCTCGTGTTTCTTCGGCATTATTCAGTGGTTTAACTGCAGATTGTACTGCTTTGGAAATCGGAGATTATGAAGAAAAGAAAGATGGGAAAACCTACACTAATCTATTGTATCAAATACGTCCGGCTTTTGGTGGAAATATTGTAGCAACGATTATTAATCCGGATCATCGCCCACAAATGGCAACTGTACGCGAAGGCGTAATGAAAAAGGAAATATTCGATGATGGTTATAAAGGGAAAATTGTTAAACATGAAGTAAATCAATACGTTTCCGACAATGATTTTGTGGTGAGCATTATAGAGCGTCATATCGAATCCTCCAAGATAAACATTAAAAATGCAACAATCATTGTTGCAGGAGGCTATGGAATGGGTTCAAAAGAAAATTTTAACTTGCTATTCGAATTAGCCAATACTATCGGAGGAGAAGTAGGTGCATCTCGTGCTGCTGTGGACGCCGGATATGCTGAACATGAACGACAAATCGGACAAACCGGTGTTACTGTTCGCCCCAAATTATATATTGCCTGTGGAATTTCGGGTCAGATTCAACATATTGCAGGAATGCAAGACTCATCGATAATTATTGCGATCAACAATGATCCCGGCGCTCCGATAAATAATATTGCCGACTATGTGATTACCGGTGATGTTGAATCGGTTATCCCGAAGATGATTAAGTATTATAAAAAGAACAGTAAATAATGGCTAATTTTTATTTAGACAATCCGGCTTTAAAACACTGTTTACATCATCCGTTGATGAAACATATTGTGGAATTAAAAGAGAAGGATTATACGGAAAAAGACCTGTTCGATTATGCTCCCTTCAATTATGAAGATGCGTTGGACAGTTATGAAAAAGTTATGGAGATTGCCGGAGAAATCTTTGGCGATGTTGTAGCGCCCAATGCCGAAGCAGTCGATGCAACCGGCCCGAAAGTAGTGAACCACCGAGTTGTGTATGCTCCTGAAACGATTGAAAATTTGAATGTGATTAAACAAGCGGGATTGATGGGTCTTTCCATGCCGCGCCGTTACGGCGGACTGAATTTCCCGATGGTTGCATTCATCATGGCTACCGAAATGGTTGCCCGAGCCGACGCCGGTTTTTGCAACCTATGGGCTTTACAGGATTGTGCCGAAACTATCTACGAATTTGGCGATGAAACACAACGACAACAGTTCATCCCTCGAGTCTGCGCCGGTGAAACCATGTCAATGGATTTAACCGAACCCGATGCAGGTTCCGACTTACAAGCTGTGATGTTGAAAGCTACTTATGATGAAGCCAACGATTGTTGGCGATTGAATGGCGTTAAACGATTCATCACCAACGGAGATTCTGATATTCATTTAGTCCTTGCACGCTCGGAAGAAGGTACCAAAGACGCTCGTGGACTCTCCATGTTCATTTATGATAAACACGATGGAGGCGTAAATGTTCGCCGTATCGAAAATAAATTAGGAATCAAAGGTGTAGCTACTTGTGAATTAACCTACAAGAATGCAAAAGCTCAATTATGCGGTTCCCGAAGATTGGGTTTGATCAAATATGTTATGACGTTGATGAATGGCGCTCGATTGGGAATTATGGCGCAATCGACAGGCATATCGGAAGCGGCCTACCGTGAAGCTATCCAATACGCTAAAGAAAGAAAACAATTCGGAAAAGCCATTATTGAATTCCCTCCTGTCTATGAAATGGTCGCAAATATAAAAGCAAAATTGGACGGATCACGTGCAATTCTTTATGAAACCACGCGTTTCGTAGATTTGTATAAAGTTCTGGAAGACATCGAAAAAGAACGTAAATTAAATGAAGTCGAAAAGGAAGAATTGAAAAAATATAAGAAACTTACTGATGCTTTTACGCCATTAGGTAAAGCGATCACTTCCGAATACGCCAATCAAAATACATACGATTGCATACAGATTCACGGTGGTTCGGGATACATGAAAGATTATCCTTGCGAACGTTATTACCGAGATGCCCGAATTACCAATATCTATGAGGGAACAACCCAACTGCAGGTTGTAGCCGCTGTTCGTCACGTCTTGACAGGAACATATCTTGCCCAAATGAAAACCTACCGGGAAGAAATGCTACATCCTGAGTTGGATGCATTGAAAGCTCGCTTAGCTCATTTAGTTGATATTTACGAACAAATTGTATCGAAGGTAGCAGATACCAAAGACAATGAATACATTGATTTTCATGCACGTCGATTGGTCGAATGCGCCGCGCATATATGCATCGGATATCTGCTGCTTTCAGATGCAAATCGCATGCCGGATGAATTCAAGCGTTCAGCGGAAGTATATATCAATTATGGAGAAGCTGAGATAAAGAAAATCAAAGAATTTATTGAAGGATTTCCTGTCGAAAATCTGCAATATTATAAATAACTTAACCCTAACAGGATTTGAAACCCTGTTAGGGTTTTATTTTCAATGCAGTTGTATATAAATTTTTATCGGAAAGAATCTCCATTGCTTTTTTAACATCACTATCTTCCCGTAATGAATATATAATTTCGCCCTTAGCAAAGTAATATTGCCGCATAATCTGTCCGGCTACAATATCTGAAAGTACGTCCTTATGAAGTTCCAAATCACGGTTCAAATTGGGTTTTAATTTGTTTTCCAAAGCGGCAAATTCTTCGGATGCAGAAGCAAAATAGCCTTCAAATTTCATAATTTCTTTTAAGTTTTCCAATGCTTTTTCACTTTGCCGGTCATAATTAAAATCTTTTGATTGAACAAACGTTTTAAATGCTTCATAATCTTCATTTGATAAGACAAATTGTTCGGGAGGCGCTATTTGAGGATGTTTGACTCGCCAAGTAGTTACAAAATCAAAGAATAAATTTTCATTCTCCAAATAATAAGCGATGGTAGGTTCTTTTCTTTCTTCCGTTACAAAATCGGGGGTGATTCCACCGCCATCACGTACCGGTCGACCTTTAGATGTGTAAAAAACGGAAGTCAGGCTATCCGGAATATAGGAAACACTCCCGTCTTCATTGCGATGAGAATAATCGATGGCTTGAATATTTCTCCCGCTGGGAATATAATATTTTGCCGTAGTTACTTTAAGTCTCCCGTTATAAGGCAGTTGCCGGGGAGATTGAACCAGCCCTTTTCCAAACGTCCTTGTACCAACGATAACAGCCCGATCTAAATCCTGAAGGGTTCCGGCTAATATTTCGGAGGCGGATGCAGAAGCCCGATTGACTAAAACTGCTAAAGGAATATTTGGCGCAATCGGTTGTTGAGTTGCGCGAAAAGTCCGATCCAATTGACGGAATTTCCCTTTCATCGTTAATAACAATTCACCTTTCGGAAGAAAATAATTCAATATTTCAAGACAATTTTCTACAACGCCGCCACCATTATCCCGAACATCAATAATCAGAGATTCAATACCTTTGCTTGTCTTCAAATCATCCAGTGCTGCTTTAATACTTTCAGCCGAATGAGTCGTAAAATCGGAAAGATAAATGTATCCGGTATTTCCGGGTAAAACGCCATAGTATATCACCGGGTTGATTTGTAATCGCTTGCGCTCAATAACAATTTCTTTTGGTTTACTTTCGCTGAATCGTTTGAATTTGATTTTCACTTTTGTATTGGGTTGGCCTTTCAAATGAGAACTGGCAAAAGGCGTATCTTTCCCATCCAATGGGATACCGTCGATTTCCAGCAAAATGTCGCCGGCTTGAAGTCCGGCAAGTGCAGCAGGCATTCCTTCATAAGGTTCTTCAATGATTATATTTCCTCTTCTAATCCCAATCAAAGCACCGATTCCACCGTATTCGCCGGTAGTCAGTTCGTCAAAATTCGAAGTATTTTCTTCCGGAATGTATTCGGTATAAGGGTCTAAACGGCGCAGCATGAATGTAATATTATCTTGAATCGTTTTTTTAACATCAATGGAATCTACGTAAAACAAATTCAATTCTTTAAATAATGCATTATATATATCCAAATATTTTGCGATATCAAAATGGGTGTTTTCTGAAAGTTGCGCTTGAGAATAAGAGGAAATAAAAATTCCTAAAACGATTAATCCGGTAACTTTTTTTTTCACCCGTAAATAAAAGTTTTTAAATAAATGATTCATATGAACATAATTTGTTTTTAAAAGGTCACATGGAACTCGCATGTTCAATTTCTTGGATGTATAAGGTAGATGCTCGTTTCATATTATGTAATATAGAAATTCGAATGTTTTTTAATTGATGATTGGATTCATTCCCATTATCTCCCTTGCTTTTTCCCGAATTTCTTCCCATGTTTCTTCGGGGAGTTTAGTTCCTATCACTTGGATAATATAATAAGAAAGCAGTGTTCCTAATTTAGCGCACTTTTCCGGATTCACCCGGTTAATCATGCCGTAAAAATAACCGGCTGCATAATAATCGCCGGCTGCAGTAGTATCTATCGGGTTGATTTCTTTATATGCCGGTATATGAATAAACAAATCCCTTTGTTTTACCCAAGAACCTTTGGAGCCACCTTTCATGATGACAGTCGAAACTTTTTCTGCTATTTCATGAATAGCCACTTCGGAAGGTTTCCCGGTCAGAGCTATCGCCTCTTCTTCATTGGCAAATAAAATATCAACGTAGCGATCAACCAAACTTTGTATAAATTTTTTATCGGAAGCCACCACATTGTAGCTCGCCAAATCCAGAATGGTAGTCATATACTGTGATTTCGCCATTGCTAAAGCGCTTTCGATCAATTCATGATTCTGTACCAAATAACCTTCAATGTATAAATGCGTATATTGTTCGAATATAGCAGAAGATAAATCTGTTTTCAGCATATTGGCGGCAGCGCCCAAATACGTACAGAAAGTACGCTCACCGTCGGGAGTAATCAGTGCAATTGCCGTTCCTGAAAATGCATCTTCTTGAATCAAATGGAGTTCGACATCTAAAAAAGTCATTTCCTGCAGATAGAAATTGCCATATACATCATTACCTACCTTACCTATAAAACCAACCGGTTCTCCTAATTGTTTCAAAGCTAAAATCGTGTTGCTGACCGAACCGCCGGTGGTTTGTGTAACCGTAAAATTTTTAATTTTTTCGAAAATCATTTTTCGCATTTCATCGTCAATCAGATTCATGCTGCCTTTTGAGATATTTAATTCGTCCAATAACTTCTCATCAGGCAGTTTCACTAAAACATCAACGAGCGCATTTCCGATTCCAAGTATTTTCATTATTGTTGCTTAAATTTTCTGCAAAGATATTGTATATTTGGAAAATTACCATTACTTTTGCAGCGCTTTTTGCAATTATGGATTATAAAGGTATTTATTCGTAAATATATATTCCTAATTCATAATTCAATATTCTTCCTTAGCTCAGTCGGTTAGAGCATCTGACTGTTAATCAGAGGGTCCTTGGTTCAAGTCCAAGAGGGAGAGCAAATCAATTAAGAATTAAGAATTAAGAATTAAGAACGTTTTAATCTACCAATTCATAATTCTTAATTCATAACTCATAATTCATAATTAAAAAAACATTCTTCCTTAGCTCAGTCGGTTAGAGCATCTGACTGTTAATCAGAGGGTCCTTGGTTCAAGTCCAAGAGGGAGAGCGAAAATAAACAAATTCGAGAGTTTCCACGATTTATTTTGCAAGAAGCAATCCGATTCCTGCTGCTGCAAATCCTACAACAACACTGGTTAAGGTATATAAAGTCAATGTGATATAATGGCCATTTTGCCACATTTGTATATTTTCCAATGAAAATGCAGAAAAAGTAGTAAATCCTCCACAAAACCCGGTCATTAGAAATAAGCGCAAATTCATATCCAACCAACTTTGTTTCAAAGCCAAACCGGTTAAAAAACCGATTAAAAGGCAGCCCGAAATATTTACAATCAAGGTAGAAAGATAGATAGGCGCTTCATATTTTATCGCAAAATGCGATGCGAGAAAGCGGAAAATACTTCCGACTCCGCCTCCCATTCCAATAAGGAGTATTTGTTTTAACATTTGACTAAATTTTGAGTGCAAAAGTAATAAATTATTTCATTGAGAAAATAATCTCGATTCGTCGAGCAAAAATTCCAACTATTTATTGTACCTTTGCCCACTTATTTTAAGAAAAATGCTTGAAAAAATTATTATTCTTGATTTGGGATCTCAATCCACCCGGTTAATTGCCGGCCGTTTACGAGAATTGAATGTTTATTGCGAGATAGTTCCTTATCATCGGTATTCTGAAAAAGATGACCGGGTTCTCGGCGTAATTATATCGGGAAATCCTACGCTGATCATTGACTCCGAATTACTCCAACACGATGTATCTGCAATCCGAAAGAAATATCCGGTGCTTCAAATTGATTCTTATACTGAAACTGAAACGATTGGCTTAGAAAATTTCCTGCAAACCTGCGGTGCTAAAAAAAATTGGACACCATCCTTTTTTATTCAATCCACTATTGAAAATTTGAAAAAACAACTGGGCAACGATCAAGTGATTTTAGCACTATCAGGCGGAGTGGATTCTTCGGTATGCGCTGTTCTCTTAGATCGAGCCATTGGAAAGAATTTAACCTGTATCTTTGTCGATCATGGGCTTTTGCGAAAGAACGAGTTTGAAAATGTACTCGAATCCTATAAGCAATTCGGATTGAATGTTTTGGGAATTGATGCCAAAGACTTTTTTTACAAAGCCTTAGAAGGCGAAGAAGACCCGGAGAAAAAACGAAAAATTATCGGCAAAACGTTTATAGATATTTTTAACCGAGAAGCTAAAAAATTGCAGAATATTCGATGGTTGGGACAAGGAACCATATATCCCGATGTGATTGAATCGCTTTCAATTACAGGAACAACCATTAAATCGCATCACAACGTAGGTGGACTCCCCGAAAAAATGCATTTAAAATTAGTTGAACCGCTCCGTTTATTATTCAAAGATGAAGTTCGGAAAGTCGGGATTGAATTGGGTATGCCGGAACAATTTACCAAACGTCATCCGTTTCCGGGCCCGGGCTTGGGCGTTCGGATTTTGGGAGCAATTACACCGGAAAAAGTCCGGATACTTCAAGAAGTTGATGATATCTTTATTTCTGCACTGAAAAACCGGAATCTATATGATAAAGTTTGGCAAGCCTTTGCCGTCCTGCTACCTGTAAGGTCGGTAGGCGTAACGAGAGACGAACGCACGTATGAAAATGCCGTTGCCCTGCGCGCTGTTAACTCCACTGATGCCATGACTGCCGTTTGGGCTCACCTTCCCTACGATTTTCTGGCTGAAATTTCGAATGAAATTATTAATAAGGTGCCCGGAGTCAATCGAGTGGTGTACGATATCAGTTCCAAACCTCCGGCAACGATCGAGTGGGAATAATAGGGGAAAAGTATATGAATACTGCCTTAAAGTGGTACGCATTCGAACAAATGAAGAACATCCGTTATGTTGAAGCATTTGAAATGTGCGAATACGGGAGCATGCCCGATAAAATAAAAATCAAGCAACTTTTTCCGGGTAATTTAATTGTAAATAAAATTTATTCAGTCGGACACGGCTATAAGCAAAAGGGAAATTTACAGATTTATATATCGTCCGGACTCGGTATCCGGGACCGCTTTTCCGTATAGGAACGGAATCGGAAA
>JGI20166J26741_10607781_pt1 | contig 15554 bp, 18 predicted proteins | sample TergutCu122P5_FD_26741 | JGI IMG/M metagenome (IMG submission 26741)
TTAAATTATAAAAACTGCAATTTTGGCCGTTAAATGACCAAATTACAGTATCCTTTGTGTGGGCCGCAGGTGTGCTTGCAAAGGGCCGCATGCGGCCCGCAGGCCGCATGTTTGACATGCCTGGGTTAGAGTATCCAATAGTATTCCTATATGTTGACACCCTTATTTGGCTAGAGGAATGCTTAATGGTCATAACACATTCAAACAATATGGGTAGTCATGGGTGCCGAAGGACAATTTTGGCGCAAAAAAGGTACTGTAAATGTTCTTAAGAACCACTTCTTCATCTGCCCTGGCTGCCCAGAGACCCTTGTGCCTGGTGCATAAAATGGAGAATACACAATCACATGACTGAACTTCAAACCAATGTAAATGTGTGTTTCTAAGAGCAACATCATTCTTCAGCTACAGTGAGGCCTTACTAACTTTTCCCTAAGCACAGCAGTTGTCATGGAAGCTTCATCAAATATTAAGCCAGCAACTCCCAGGAATTTAAGTCCTTTACATCAGCAGTTCACCTTATATCACATAACACCCTTGAAGTGCTGAACTACGCAGACCCTGTACCTTCTGACAGTATTTCTTGACATATAATAGAAAGTGTGGGCTGGGATAGCATAGTTGGTATAGTGATTCACTACAAGCTGGACAGTCCAGGGATCGAATCCCGGCAGGGGGGAGGTGATACTTTCCACACCCATCCAGACCTGCCCTGGGGCCCATGCAGCTTCCTATACAATGGGTACTGGGTCTTTACCGGGGGTAAAGCGGCTGGGGTGTGGTATTGACCACCCACCCCATCTAGCACCGAGGTTAAAGAAAGAGGAGAGCTATACATCTACTGCACCTTCAGGACTTTGTGGCCTGTACTAGGGTGAACTTGACCTTTACCTTTTATAACATAAGTGCTTGTCTCAAACATTTGCAGTTTCGCTGCAAAAATAGTTCTTCAGTTCTTGCACAGGATACAGACTGTCTTACATCCATCCCTGAATGTGTCAGAATTAATTTAATGCAATGGTCTGAATCTGTTTCTTTGAAACACATGGGACATATGATTTTGTGCACTATCACTGCATGCTTGAATTCAACTATGAGTGCATTTGAGGGAACTTAATGATCTGTACAGAATTTCTGGAACACCAATTCTATTATTCTGTCCCTATACATTCCTACTTAAAGTGAGCAGACTTCATCCATGAAAAACATGGTTCTTTTTATTTTTGTCCAGCAAAGAATGTGTCATGCAAAATTTTCCCACTGTTCTGTGTACTGTTCTTTTGAATGACAGTGTTGGGTCAGGTTGCTTTTCACAGAAATTTGGGAATATTTTTTCCCTGTCATGCAGTTTGAAAGTACGGCAACTGAACGCTCGCTGTTCAACAGAATGTGTTTCTCACAAGCATTAACCACCCTCTATGACTCAAAACACATGACTGTGTGCCTCTCTTACATCCCAGCAGTGAGGAGGTGATGGCTATGTGGGCTGAGTCCATTGTGCTAGCCAGTATGTTATTTTCCTATGCTTCAGGGCACAATAAAGTCTTCTCTGTAGTACATATACAACAAAATACCTCAATTCAATTAATTATTTCATGATAAAGCAAAATACTTCCTGTGGAAAACACAATTCACACATACACACAGGGTCAGTGGCAAAAATAATGGTGATCATGGAATGAAGATCAGCAAACACTCTTGACAACAGAAGGACTATGAATGGTGCCAAACAACTGTCCGATATCTACTCTTTTAGAAGAGGACACAGTATGTCTTGAATTCCCAAGTCATATTGGTGATAATGAATGAAATTATATCATTCAGAAAAAAAAACAACTGTTTTTCTTTAATGAGGAGATATGATTCACAAGAACTCTGTAAAAAGATTAAGTCCAGCAGACACATACCACGTACTCAAATTCGGCCAGGAACATGGTGTCACACTGGCACCATGACCACTGTAAAGCTATAGCTTTAGTCTGGACTACCAACAGTCTGTTATCACTTTCTGCAGCTCAGACATAATGGCTGTTGCTGGTGAAAACAAGGCAAGGCTGATACAAGCAATACCATCACTCCCACAGCATACTTCAACAGGGTTCCACCACGAGTTGAAGAATACATAGGCCTATCCTAATGGTCCATTCACCGGTTACAAAACTGTCCATTCTTACTAGTGAGTTGAATTTCAACAATGTGGCTCACATCACATGTGCAAGCTGGTGTGGCTGAAACAGCTGGTCTGACTGTTACTTCACAGGGAGAAGAACTATATAACTTTAATGACACTGCTAACCATCAGATTACAAACTACAACCTTCCAACACAAAATAGGCCATTCATACTATTACACACAGTTCAACAGCCACGCTCACCCATTTATCTATTACCTTTCTCGAAAACAACAGAATATGTCGCCCAACAAGTTAAAATGCACAAAACAGCACACAAACTATCACACACTCCATATCCTTTAAGCACCCAACTTCACATGAATGCAATCACACCACAGGAACAAAATTACAAAAATAATTCATGTAATTGTATGGTACCACATACCACAAGTTAATTAAGGGCACTGAATCTGGATATAACAAAGTTTACACAACAATTAATGGAATTATCATGTATCATAACCAACAACATAAAATTCAATTGATATCATAATCATTTTACAAATATTATATTTTTAAATATTTTTACATTTGCTACTAGCCACGCTTACTGTTGTCTGTTGTTATAACAGTCTATCAATGACTCTTGCTTGATAAATATCCTTTGTCAGCCATTACAATGACATTCATTTTCATCACTTTTCATTACATTTTCAGAGATCTGGAATCATTACCCAGTATGTAGCCTCCCATGCTCAGAAACTGATCATGATGTGTAAAATAAAGTTTGTTCCCTTACACTGCTACACAACTGGAGACAATATTGCTGACCTGGCAGAATAATACTATGAAAAGTTTCATGGAATGCTTTATGTAAGTAGGATGTGCTTCTATCAATCCAATGTAATTTCTTTAACATCCAAATTTTATGTGAACATCAACTTAATGTGTCAAGGAATTACATTCTTTCTCAGTCCTGGTACTTAAGCACATTGCCTGAAACCATCAGATTCATACAGAACTTCCCACAAAGTTGCACATATGACAGAATTTGTAATTGATTTGGTATACTGTTAAATAATCTGTTCATTCACAGTATCACATGAGAGTGAAAAATGGTTACTGTAATCTTTCAGAAAGGCAGTTTACATGGAGCACAAAATGAACAGTAAAATAGGAATGATAAGAAGAAAATTCAAAACAAGCTTCAAAGTGGATTTTAGGAAGCCAAAACTTGTCTGCTACGAAAAAAATATTTTACTATTAATACTGCACACTTAATATACAGAGCATATCATATGCTATCTACCTTTATCAATCAGTGTCACTCTCTCCAACTTCACAGTCAGTGCCTTCATCTTCTGCACACTCCTATTCCCTTCACTGCCATTCCACAACATATCATCATCAGTGCCATCCACTGCACTGGATATACAGCACTCTTAAAACCCTTCACCATCACTTCTGGTGAAATGTGCTGCCATGTGGTTATAATCCACACTGACTAAATAACACATTTATACATCTTGGTTTAAAAACTTGCTTGAACCAATGAAGATTCACAGTTTTCTCCACAGATGGTGTTAGCAGTATTAAGAAAGTTAAATACATGTGTTCTGGTTTTTGTGTTGTCTGTGGTCTAGTCCAGGTTTAATTTTTGAGTCTTGTAGTCATTTTTTAATCTTTCCATAGCCATTTTCCTCTTACTACCCTTGACATAGACCTGTTCTTGAATGCACACCTTAAAAAGTTCCTGTTTCTTTGGTGCCCAGTGACTGAGAATAAATCTAAGAAGTCCACCAGGTTAGGTGCTTTTTTGCCTGAAAATGTAAACAAAATGTCGTGCTTCCTTAAAAAATTAGATGATGGACCAGGACCAAAAAATTGTGTCAGTTAACTTAAGTCGTGCTCTGTCCTCTTGTTTGTCTACATATGATGATTTGGTGCTTTGTACACAAATTTAAGACTACCTCACATACTTAAGGGCCAAATTTAAGGAAGAAACCTCGCCTTGCATTCGAGTATGTATGGTATATACTGGCACCTACACATATTTACTTCAGTAGAAGTGTTTGTTATTAGTCCCATATGTATGTGATGTCTTGATCAGGAGCCACATACAATACACACAGTGAAAATTCTAAAGTTAAAATACTTTCAATTTAATATTCACAGCTTTTGATCCCCTGTGCCAGAAGTTAGCAACAGTATATGCCTGTCTGAAGCGTATTTCCTCAACTACATTGCTGCTGATAGCAATGTGTATTCTGAGTGGCATGTATGTTCTTAACAATGCACATTATTACGGCATGCATGTAAAGCTGTAAAAACAGGAAAACAAATGATGATGACAAACTTGTTAAATGCCTTGGCTAAAAATGCTTGTGTGCTTGGAAGGATGCAGTTCAGTAAGCACATGGCAGAATGAAACAACTGATAGTATGTGCATTTTTTAAATCATGTGAAGAATCAGAGAAGAAGAATATATATTCCTGGTTTCGTTTTACAATGTGTTAAGTACTGCAATTAAAACTAGATTTTGCAATAAATACTGGTACTCCATACAGATCTATGGAGAGAACTGTATGGTGGAGAAATTTTTTTGGAACTTCAGTTTTCCCAAACATTAATCATGTTATACCCAAGCTTCATTAACAACTGGTGTATAGACAGCCCTGCCTCCAGTTGTGCAGAGAATTGTTTGTACAATATATACACAAGCTGGGACAACAGCTAAATGGCCAAGTACCACCATCCATTATGTCTTCTTAAGTACCTTGTGGCTTAAGCCAATGACCTTTGACAATAAAAGACCAATACGTACACTCAACAACACTCTCCATTCATTGCCTCAGCTTTCTCAACCGCTGCAGGAATGGACTCCTGTGTCTTGGATTGTAAACATGTCCCCAGTAATTCTGGGCAAGGAATTTCACCAGTCTGTATCCCATGAATCTGGGTCAGCAAGTCATAGTTTATACGTTCACTTACAACAGAATCATACCTGAAATTGCAATAAGAAAGAAGAGATGTGTAAACAGTAATTGCATATTTCATACACTAAGATTTACATACAACAGTGTGGTTATGTCAGAGGAATGGTAACAATAACATTACATAAAAATGCAGCATGCTACAACAGTGATCACATATCAGTAGGTTAAATTCATCCCATGTAACCAAGAAGTAATGAAATCTTCCTGGACATTTGGCCATGTAAATTCAGAGTGAAGTCCAGTGTCTGCAGGACCTAACTCGAGGTTTCCTGACAACAGAAACCGAGAAGTTACTTCTCCTCCCCAGCCACATGTGAGTAACAAGCAACAGACACGACCATAATAAATTTACATGTATGACAAACTTCTTATTATTCTTATTCTTCTTCAATGGCACTACAGTCCAATGAGGACTTTCATCTCCTTAATGGACTTCTCCCAATCAGCTCTGTTTTTTGACCTATCTTTCCTATTTCTAATTTTGCATTTATTAATACCTGTTTGTACACAATTCCACCATCCATAGTTTGGTCGCCCTCTTGGTTGACTTTCCGGAGGATCACTGCTCAATACTTGAATTACTTAAAACTATCTATTTTGTTAACCATTTGAGGCTTAATGGCCACTATATGGGTCGTACCGCACAGCTAACCTCCAGATGCTGCATTTTATATATTTATTCAACAAATATACATACTGAATATTTTAAAGATGCTGCATAATCCCCGTCTTTTTCTCTTCAAAATGCCGTTTATTTCATAAGGCTACCTTTTCTGGTTCCTGTATTATTCACATTTTAAATACAGGGTGTGCTAAAATTTAAAAGGAAATTCCGGCACCAAAGGGTTAATATGACCAACCCAATTAAACCAACTTATTCTGAGAAATGACAGTATATTTGAATCTCCAAACAGCTGCATTAATTGTCTATTGTATCGCTTTATCCAATTTTCATTTACTTTAATTCCCCCACACATTCTTCTTAAAACTCTTCCTTCAAAAGTAGCCAGCCATTTAGCAATATCTTTTTTCAGTGTCCAAAACTCTGCTCAGAGGATAAATGTTTACCAATTTTAACCTTAGCATATACTTATTTAAAATTCTGCACAATTTAACTATTTTTTCTGGAAACCCTACTTAATGCATTTCACTCCATATTTCCTTTCTCCACACAGTGTCATACGCTTCTTGAAAATCAATAAATAGATGATGTACATCTGTATTTTGTTCCCAACATTTTGCCAAGATTTGTCTCATAGTAAAAATCTGATCAACAGTTGATCTTCCCCTTCAAAAGACACCTTGGCATTCTCCTATTAATTCCTCAGCATAAGGTACTAATTTTACACATGGAATATTTGCCAGAATTTTATACGTTGTACATAGCAACGTGACTGCTCTGTAATTATTCATTATCACATCCCCTTTCTTATGAATTCGACCTATTATGCCATATTTCCACTCATGTGGCATGATCTCTTCCTCTCATATTTCGTGTGTTCATAAATGACCTTGAATTCTCTTCCTCCATCTTCAAACAATTTAGCCAGGATCTGATCATGTACAGTTGCTTTCATTTTTAAATTTACTTACTGCCATCTCTCTTTCTACATTATTGGTGTTTCAACATATGGTTCTGCAGTTTGTACACACATTATCCACTCTTCTCCATTGTCACTATCCATTCCATCTTGCAGTTCGAAGTGCTTCTCATAATATTCAGACCACCTTTGCAGGACTTTCTCTTTGTTGCTTACTGTGTTACCTTCCTTATCTCTTGTAAAGAAAATATAAGATATGTTCTCATTGGAATCAGTCAGTTCACCCATTCCTCTATAGTGGGAAGATATACGTGACAACTCAACATCTCTTAATATTGACCTCACGTCAACAGGAACTGATGTTATTCAACACAATGAAGCTCTCAGTATTACAAATGAATCTGGGAACTCTAATTGGTTTGTCTTCTAAAGATGATTTACACAGCATTTCCCTCAAGGAAAAAAAACAAACATCTTACTGGCAGGGGGGGGGAACCATTGAACAGAAATTATGATTTTTATGGATCTAAAACAAAATCCTAATTTTAATAGTTATTCAACACAATGAAGCTCTCAGTATTACAAATGAATCTAGGAACTCTAATTGGTTTGTCTTCTAAAGATGATTTACACAGCATTTCCCTCAAGGTAAAAAACAAACATCTTACTGGCATGGGGAGGGAAAAAAAAACCATTGAACAGAAATTATGATTTTTATGGATCTAAAACAAAATCCTAATTTTAACAGTTAGCAGAACACATACAGTTCACTGACTATATTTCATCAAAATATAAGAGGTTTAAAGCATAAAATTGAAAAACTAATATGTTTGTTAACAAGCATTAACCTTAATCCTCATATTATCTGCTTACCTGAGCACTACTCAATAGAACAGAATCTTTCAATTTTTGACCCAGAGAACTATCAACTAGCCTTCAATTTCTCATGTAAAAATCATTATGGAGGAGGAGTATGTATTTATATAAAGGCATAACCTGGAAATTATACATTCAATGTTTCTCAATTTTGCATTGAGAAACCCCTTGAAGCTTGTGCAGCTCCAAGTACTAGTGGCAATTACTCTATTATAATAATACTAATATACAGATCACCTTCCAGAAACTTCCACCAATTTCTGAATCAACTATATCTGATTTTAAAACATTTATATGTGGCAAATGAAATGTTAATTTTCTAACCTACTCTAATCTAAATTACGAATAACCCTACTTCTTCAATCCTATAATATGTTTCACATAATAGATTTTCCTACCAGAATTACCAAAAATTCTAGTTCAGCAATAAATAAAATCTTTAATGATTATTGCACAGTTAATTCTTTTAAGGTTTTTCCCTTGATTAATGGCCTCTCTGATCATGATGCGTAATATTTGTTTTAAACAATATTTTTGATTGATGCAACAGTATTGGCCATTAATTAGGAAAAGAATAATAACTAAGGATGCAATAGCAAACTTTATAGGCATGCTAAATAATGACTCTTGGGAGAACATCTTTCATCAAAATGACATCAACAAAAGCTTTAATTAATTTTGAAACACATTTTTAATTTTCTTTGAATGTTGTTTTCCTATACTACATGCCACCACCAAAACAAAGAGCAGTCACTAGGCAACTATAGGAATAAGCGTAAGAAAAGCCTTTATATTCTTAGCAAAACCAGCAACAGTCCTAAAATCAAAGCATATTATACCCAGTACTGTATAATATCAAGAAAGATAATTAGAAAGGTAGAACAAATGTACTATAATGATTTGCTAACATCATGGAGTATAATCAAAAGTGAAACAGGAAACGCAAATAGTAAACACCATACTCTGGAAGGGTTTAAATTAGGCAACAAAATTATTTGCATCAATCAAACCAGTGAGGAAATTAACAATTATTTTTTTCAATTTAGTTGATGAACTGAACATTAAACAAGCTAACACTGAGTCTGCCATCCTCTCATCTGAGGAAAAATTCCTCAATGGTTTTCCCAAAATAATCCATGTTCCAATTACTGAAGTAGAAATTAAATGTACAACTACCTCTTTAAAGAATAAAAAATTAACACATTCACTGCCAGCTATTTAAATACTCAGGGGCATTAAAATGCCAGCCATTTAAAGGGTCCACAGCCCCTTCTTTCATGATTTCAGTAAAAAAATAATTACATGAAAACTATATGAGATAAAGACTTGAAATTTAGAACATACCTCCAGTAATGTTTCAGAGTGTGATATAGTGTGTAGCAGCCTTCTGTATCTGAATCACTGTCATTTACAGTTTCATTCACGGCATCAGCTAATTCTTCTTCAGTTCTAAATCCAATTGTTTTTCTTTTCCTAGATGTCATGTTGCACTGAGAAGTATAAACTATCACACATACACGACTTCACGTATAAAAGATTCTTTATAGACTGCAGCCAGAGACAGCCCACTCTCTCTCTCTCTGAGCATAAGGATAAACATGGGTTCATTATATCGCAATGTACGCATAATAAACTATAAAAGGGATAAAGATAATGTCAGCTATATATATTGAAGCTGCTGTATAAGTTTCCTGCCTATAATGACAGGTCACATAGCTCATTTAAGATGAAAGAGTGGAGTGCACGCGATTGAAAAATTAGATTGACTAAGGTCGACTATGGCAGTGAATGTGTTAATTGGCTATGACAGATTATCTAACAAGATTTTAAAGTATGTGGTGAATTTATTAGCAGAACTCTTGCTTATATTTTCAATACTTCTTTAATTCTAGGCATATGTCCGGACCGCTTAAAGTTCTCCATTATCCAACCATTTTTCAAAAAGGGTGAAACATCTCAAATTTCAAATTACAGACCCACTTCTCTACTGACCGGATTTTCAAAAATTGTTGAGATGCTGGTATTTCAAAGAATAAAGCAACATCTAGTAAATCATAATATTGTAGTTCCTGAACAATATGGTTTTCAAGATGGTGTTTCAAAGGATACTGCTACTTATAAACTCAAGGAAACTATTTTTAATACCTGGAATATGAAAGAATATATTTCACAATTTTTTTTTACCTAACTACGGCATGTGATCATGTAAACCACAAACTTTTACATTATCAACTGAAATTTTCTGGAGTGAGAGGTGTGATCCCAGAATAGCTTGTGTCATATTTGAATAACAGGAAACAAAGAGCTGACTTGAAATTTACAAAAGCACACAGTTATTCAGGATGGGAAATCGTTAAGCATGGCATTCCGCAGGGCTCTGTACTGAGTCCCTTGCTGTTTAATACATATATCAGTGACTTTCCAAAAATAATCAATAAACTCTCTCACACCATACTGTTTGCTGATGATACCATTACTCTTGTCACATCCACTAATTATATTGATCTAAAGCAGAAATTAAACTCCATCCTGCATCATATCTCTAAATAGTTCCAAACAAATCAGTTGGTACTGAATGCAAATAAAACACATATAGTCAAATTTATATCTACTAAAGCTCCGATCTACCCATTAAAGGTAATACATATTGATCACACTCCTGCCATTACTGAAACACATTCTTAGGCTCGCATCTGGATAGTCATCAATCATGGAAGTCGCACATAAATGTATTATTAAAGAAAATTAATTCTGTACATTTTATGATGAGTAAATTATCCTACATAACAAACACAGATACAGTAAGGATGGTTTACTTTGTGCACTTTCAATCACAGATAAACTAATATCTTATATCTTGAACAAAACACTTTCATTAGGTATTTTCTGAGAGGTTAAAATATACTATTATTAAACCACTTTACAAGAAAGGTGATAAGTATAATTATACACCTATCGCCTTACTGACAATGTTGACTACGTTGTTAGAAGTGTTTCACAGAAATAATCAACATTTACAGGTTCATAATATCTTATCAGATAACCAATTTGGTTTTAGAAAAGAACTTTCCACATTCAATGCTGTTTATAAACTTACTGATAGTGTACTCAAGTCATGGAACAACAAACTGCATGTTGGTGGCATTTTTTGTGATCTTGCCAAGGAATTTGTTTGTGTGAATCATTAGATTTTGTTACAGAAAATAAAAATTATGGTAAACAAGGTTCAATTTTTACAGTGGTCTGAATCGTATTTAATTAACAGAAAACAAAGGATGGAATTAAAATCCCATTCTGCTCATAAATCTTTTGAGATGTGAGACTGTCAAACATTGAGTCACTGAGGGGTTGGTTTTGGGACCACTGCTCTTTATTACAGATATAAATGATTTTCCAATGACATTTCAATTAATTTATGAATACATTTAATATGGTCATACCTCACACTGCTAAATGGTTTCATACAAATTGGCTTATCCTAAATGTGGATAAAACGAATATTGTGAAATTTACTCCATACAACCTATCGTGTAATCCACTGGCTATAGTATATGATGAACTACTGACCGAAGTATGAAATTTTAAACTACTCAGTCCGCATACTGATAAACATCTAAACTGACAGAGGCATATTGAGAAATTACTTCCCAAATTGAATGTTGTCTGTTATACTATTAGAAAAGTATCTTCTGTTTTCAATAGTAAGTTCTCAGACCTGTACATTTTGAAAATTTTCAGTCTTTATTAGAATATGGCATAATATTTTGGGGGAATTCTTCTCCTATTGGTTATGTATTTTTACTTCAAAAAAGTGTAATTAGAATTACGGTTCCAGTTACTTCTAGAAAACTGGACATTTTAACTCTTCCATGTTTGTACATTTACTTATTGATGTATGTTGTAAATAATTTAGATAATTACCATAAGAATTCATCTATTCATACAACTGACACGATGTACAAAAGTCAACTGCACAGGCCTGTGACAAAGTTGTCATGTTTTCCAAAAGGGAGTTTTCTACTCTGGGATAAAGATTTTTAATAGCTTACCATCAGCAATTCTAAACATAAAAATAATAAATCACAGTTCAAGGCATCATTAAGGGTATTTCTTGTAGCTAACTCCTTTTATTCACTTGCAGAATATTTTACACACAGTCAAAATTAATCTGTAATATTGATGTCCATCTTTCAATAAAAGTATACAAGTTTCTAATTTATATTGTTTCTATGATACGTGTCGTGTGTTGTCACATGCTGTATGTTACATACGATTGTCTTTTTAAATATGGTGTGTATTATTTACATGTTTAATATTCAACCGTATCAAAGGGTTTGGGATTTGTGAAATGAAATATGCGTGTGCGCGTTCATGTGCATGTGTGCGTGCGCTGCATAAGGTATTTTTAATAAAAAAAAAAAAAAAAAGAAAAATAAGAATGTCCTATGAGCTCTTGCAGAGGAGGGTTTAAAAAATTAGACTTACTAACAGTACCAAGTTTGTATATTTTTGCACTGATGATGATTGTTGTTAGAAATCCAGACAACGTCCATACTAACACAAAAAAAAAAATCAACTACTTTTACCATCAGTAGAAGTTTCGTCTATCCAAAAAGGTGTTACTTATTCCTCTATAAAAGTATTCAATAAATTACCACCAAACATATCATAACTTTGTACAGATACAATTACTTTTAAGTCTGAATTAACTAAATCCTTTGGTAAGAATGACTTCTACTCAAAAGATGAGCTTTTATCTATTACTTGTGATGTTAACTAGCTCCTAACTATTCTTAACTATGTATTTTATTTTCAACTCTAACAACTATTATGAACTTTTGAATTTATTACTTCCACTCTGGACAACATATCTAGCTATGGATTATACACTGTAAAATTTTTGTGATACTCAGATTTTATATTCATAATTGTACTCCTGCTATACATTTGACTCTTGTTTGTGGTAACAGTTGTACCATGTGATATTTCTGAATGTTCACTAGTAGGATAATGTACTCTCAATCCAATATTGTTTATGACCGATTTCACATTCAAGTCATCACTGAATGGATGTTGGATCCATAAAAGCATGCACGTGCGTGGGTGCGTGTGCGTGCACACATGCATGTGGGTGTGCGCGTATATTTAATCAGGAAAGTTTGTGGTCTGAATCCTTTCCTTATACTATTCACTTCATGATAAAATTTCTTGGCTTCATTGTTATTATAAGCAATTTCCATTTGCTCCAGCTTTGATGTACACAATAGTATTTTTTTTGTCTATTTTATGTGCTTTCACTTTCTTTTATCCTTATATTCTTGCTCATTTTGTCTGGTATTTCTGTTAATCATATTGTTGGAAGCTCAATTTTCATCTGCTAATATTATTCGACTTTCTTCATCAAACCAGCTATTTCTTTGTGGTCTTTCTTCTTTTCCTATTTCTTTTCCAGCTGCCCCATTTATTCCTTTTTTTATTTTGTTCTATATTTCATTTGTATCTTCTACTTCTGAGTATTGGGTACATCTGCTGTTACCTCCTTGATAAATTCTTCTTTTACTTCTGTCTTATTCAGTTTACCAATACCCCATTTCTTTATTTCACTTTTCTTAGTCTTCTCACCTCTCTTAGTTTTCAACCTAATTTTGGCTCTCACTAAAAAAAATGACCTGATTCTATTTCGGCCCCTCTTATACTTCTCACATCTCATACATTTGTGCAGTGTCTTTTATCAACCATTTTTTGATCTATCTGGTTACATACTTGGTTGTCAGGTGATCTCCAGTTGACCTTGTGAATGTCCTTATGTTGATACCATGTTCCTGTCACAGTTAATCTCTTCCCAGTGCAAAATTTACCATTCATTTTCCATTATAATTTGTTTTGTTGTGAAGGCTGTGCCCTCCACATGCTGGATATAAATAGGACTCTCTTCAAACTTTAGTGTTGATGTCCCCTAGTACTGTTTTCATGTCACAACTGGGAACTGTATCACATACTTTCTCCAAAGAACTATAAAATTCTCCTTTGGCTATTTCATCTTTTTCTTCAGTTGTGGCACATGTTGATACCTACGTCAAACTGTAACCTTTAACACTAATTTTACAAATTCTTTCATAGACAGGTTCAAAATCTAGTAAGTTATCCATAATACATCTACTAATTATACAATCCTGTTCCAAATTCATGTTTGGCACTCTTATGTCCACTGTATACAATCACATAATTTTTTTTAATCACAGTTTCTTTCCCTGGCCATCTAATTTCTTGCAGAGCATGTACATGTATATATATATATATATGTGTGTGTGTGTGTGTGTGTGTGTGCGCGCGCGTGTGTGCGTGTGTGTGTGTGTGTATATATATATATATATATATATATATATACTTATCCATTTCTTTCACCAATTCATTTATTGCTCCTGCTCTGTGTAATGTGCGTACATTCCAAGTTGCAATCCTCATCTCATTAATCCTTTTCCACTGCATAGGTTGATTCCACTCTGAATGTTCCAAGGCCACAGTTAAGGTTTCCTACCTTAGCTTTTTTATGGTGACAGGCCGTCAGGCTGTAGCCTATCCCCAACAAGGAGGACCAGTCCACCATATCTGTAATACCAGGCAGGGTGACCCAGCCATACCCCCAAGCACCGGGCACCCATTTTGGTCGCCTTTTACAGCCTGCATGGGCTGCAGTGGGACTATTCTTTTTCCCAGTCACCACATGGGGAATGTATAACAAAAATACATAACATAATTATTTTTCTGTGAGAGAAGTTCTTTCTATTACTAGTCACAGTTTCCATCAATGCAATCTTGACCCAAGACAAAAAGTTGACAAGGTAAGCATTATTTACAAATGCATATTGCAGCTATCAATATACTCCTCAGATATATGAGGAAACAAATCATGTCCCAGCCATCACACACACCAGAACTAGTCCCAAGCATTTCTATTATTCCTTGTTTTTAAAGGCATGGTACAAGCAAAGTTGTCCGTGGGTTTAATTAAGCATCAGGCCACAAATGCATATAGAACTGTAAGTAAAGCTCCCCTCATTCTTAGCATTAGCAACAAGATGACAGTCAATGGTCAGCTCAACATTCCAGCCAGTTTACTCCAAAGGAAAGAGCACCCATATGGACACGAGTATGGGTGGACCCAAGAACCAGCTGAGACAGATTTATGCTCCTACCAGGAATTCAGCCTCAATTCCCTAGCTATGCAGCCCTTGCCTAGTAACTGAAGTGACTTAACTATTTTATATTTTAGCCAAATAATGACAATAACACTGAAACAGGTAAAAGAAATAATTAATTAAGGTTTCCCACATATTTTATGAAAGATGAAAGATTCTTTTTCACATTCTCCATTCCATACATTATAATTCAATTATTACCATGCAAACCAATGTATGCACTCAATTTTATTACAATCACAATAACACTACAACACACCAGCTCCTACATGTTGGCCCAAAACATGTAGGAGCTGGTGTGTTGTAATATTATTGTGACTTTAATAAAATTGAGTGCATCTGTTGGTTTGAACTGTAACAACAATGATTAGCTTGTTTACATTCCAGTTACTCTTCATTAAGGCCTTATACAACACTGACAGGAGTAGAAGACTTCATACGAGTTGTACTTTCTCTTTAGGCACAATTCAGTCACTACATCTAATACAACTACACACAACCACCGCTGGGCTGAACTCACAAAGCATATTTACCTATTGCTTAATTATCTACCCAAACATATCTGTTACTATCAATGTTATACTATTTCATTTTTGTAACAAATTAGTTACTGTTCATGCAGGGGACAAATTTGTGAACATGTTTTTTATTGAAGTTATGTAATTTTTTTATTTGTTTTATTTGATTATTTTGAATTTCCTTGTATGTATTTTTATGCACATTTTTATGTTTTTTATCATGTTTATTACCATTGAATCTTTGGTAGCCCACGCCCCACTGTTTGCAAACTAGTATTTTTCCACTCACATTTGGCATCAGGGCTGCAGT
>JGI20166J26741_10608892_pt1 | contig 15551 bp, 12 predicted proteins | sample TergutCu122P5_FD_26741 | JGI IMG/M metagenome (IMG submission 26741)
TGTCCAGGCCGAGCTCCCCGCAGTATGCGGACAACACTGCCTGGGCGCAGTTGAAGCCGCCGTCGAAACATGTAACGGCCTCGTCGGCTTTGTTATCATCGGTCATCGTCATTGTAAATTCATCCTTCATGTTTTCTATTCGCTTGCCGCTCCTTAGCCAAACGATTTGATCAGCCATAAATGATTAGCACTACAACGAACATTCACACAAATACCGTAGGGGCGGGCTTCCATGCCCGCCCGCACATACGCGAATCAGGACTTTTTGCGGCCGGGGATGGAACCCCGGTCCTACAAATATGTTTGATAGATACACTGTTCGTTGTATCGTTAAGTTGGACTGCCGTATTCGGATTTGCTAAGCTCGTAATCCGCCGCGGATTGCGGCTTACCGAGTTGATCCACCCAGCAGTCCCGACGCTCCCCGACCTTGCGGAAGCCGATTTTTTCGTAAACATGCTGGGCGCGTTTGTTGTTCAGGTTGGTATCGAGTATGATTTTATCATAATCCAGGGCTCCGAACAACTCGCCGGCCAGCATACGGATCAGCCGCGTGCCGCAGCCTTTATCCTGCATGGAAAAATCGCAAATTTTGATGCCGATTTCCGCTGTTTTATTGCCCTTGTTCCGGTAATTCATCTCGCCGACCGGCACGGAATCCGCCTCGATGATCAGCCTGCGGCCGGTTTCGTCCGAGGCGGAGGCCAATTCCCTTTTTATATCTTCGTCGGTTATCGAAAGCCCGTTGGGAAAACCGGCGTGAGCCATGACCTTCCCGTCCCGCCACCATGCTCCAAGCAGCGGAGCGTCGGCGGCGGTTGCGTCGCGTATTGTCAGATTTTCCCGCTCAATTAACATTTGTCACTCTCTTTTTTCATTTTTCATTTTTCACTTGAGCTTCAGCTCAACACCCACCCCGGCAGCAGCCTGAGCGCGTCCGCGTATCCCCCCGGCACCGGCGCGCCGGAGATCATCGGGTAGAACAGCGCGAACAGCGCGAACACAACGGCCAGATATATCCACACCAGCTTCGGCTTTTTCTCCGCGACGAAGTCCTTGAAGAAAAACGTCACCAGCAGCGCCACGAACGGCACGCTGGGGAAATAGTGGTAGATGAACGTCGTCCGGCCGATGAAAATCCACGGCAGGTATTGCGAGCCGTAGGCCACGAACAGGAACAGGATTATCCCGCTGAAATTCCTGGACTGGCGTCTTATGGCGTAGATCAGGGCGGCGATGCCCGTCCACCAGACCGCCGGGTTCCCGAAGCAGGTTATGCCCTCGCGCAGGCCGTTGGCCAGCGTGCCGGAATAGTAGTAGATCGGCCTCAGCATGACCGGCCACTCGTACCAGCGCGACGAGTAAGCGTGCGTCTGCATCACGCCCCTGTGGTAGCTGAACATGTATTTCTGGTTGGCGATTATGCCCCTTACGCTGTCACCGAGCCCGCTTATGCCCCTTCCGCGCAGGAACGGTATGTAGGACAGGCCGTAGACGACAGCCGGGACTATGATGAACGCCGCGGCGCACACCGCCGCGGTTATACATATATACCGCGGAAAATATTTCGTCCTTTCAAAATATGCTGCCTCTTCATTTGCCTCTTCATTTGCCTTTTCAATGGAAACGTCCCCGCCGCCGCGGTTTTTCGCCGCGAGATACTCTTTGTACCGCTTATGGAGCGTGTAGAACAGAAGTATCGGCAGACCGGCCGCGCCGTAGACCCCCTCCCACTTCACGGCGAAGGCCAGGCCCATCGCCGCGCCGCAGCAGACCAGCATGACCAAAGACTTTTTGAAGGCCGAATGCGGCCTGTTCCCGTCCGAATCGTAGAAATTGATCCTCGTATACTCGTACATGAACAGATACATGCACATTATGAAGAAGGTGACGAAGGAGTCGATGGTGGCGAGCCGCGTCTGCGCGAAGTGCATGAAGTCGAAGGTGAAGATGAAGGCCGTGAACAGCGCCCACTTCGTCCGCCCGAATATCCGTTTGGCGAAGATGTATATAAGCGGGATCATCAGCACCCCGGTGAGCGTCCCCATGAACCGCCAGCCGAAGGGCGTCATGCCGAACATCGCTATGCCGGCGGATATTATCGTCTTACCCAGAGGGGGATGGGTGTCCTCGTAGGGCCAGAGGCTGTGCAAAAACTCGTAGGCAGTGCGCGGGTGGTAAATCTCGTCGAAATAGGTGCCGTTCATGTACGAGCTTCGCTCCGGCACCCACTGCTGCTCGTCGCAGAGCTTTATCCCGCCGTCCGCGGCCTTTATCGGGATCAAATTCCCGTCCGCGTCCCGGAAGCCTATCTCCTGGATCATCAGCTTGTCGGACAGGCTGGTTATCCTGACGTATGGGCCGGCTATGTTAACGGTCTCCGACTTCCAGCGGAAAACCGCGTCCGCGTTGTACACCTTCGCGCCCGTCTGGGAGTTCGCGGCGCCGCCGCTTCCGGAGGCGGAACCCGCGCCTCCGTCCCCTCCGTCCCAGGCGACCCCGTCCGCGGACGTTTCCAGCCTGAAGTTCTTGTCGTTGCGCGCGCCGTTGTAATACTCGAAAGTCGTCGCGGTTGCGCCGCCGAGAAGCTCGATCACGGCGGACTCGTTCTCTTTAGGCTCCCACGTCGTCTGCGGCGCGTGTATATCGCCGAGGTTTATGAACGCGACCGCGGCGTAGACCAGCGTAAGCGCCGCGATCAAAAGATAATCCTTCCCCTCCATGCCCTCGCGCGCCTCCGTACTCTCCGGCGCGGCGGGCCCGTTCCGCCCGAAAAACGGCGCCGGCGCGTTGTCTTCCTCCCTTTCGTGGACAGCGGGATCCTTTTTATACATCAAAATCACGCTTACAACAAGGACGGCGGTGAGCACGAGATTTACAAACGAGATATAGCGCATGGAATTGGCGATAAGGGTGGTATCATTGTTGTTGTGGAGCATGTTGAGTATGTCCGCGCAGTTCAGGAACGAGGTCAGCGAAAACCCCCCGTAGAACAGCGCGAGCCTCTTGTCCGGCTTGTGGATGTACGCGGCGAGGAAGAAGACCAGAGCGGGTATCAGGTATCGCTCGTGCATCTCGGTGGAAAACATGAACGTCAGGGTGTAGAGCAGCCCGGCGGCGGCGAAAAAGCCCGACTTTTTGCCCCGCGCGCGGTCCAGGGCGAACCAGCTGAAAACCACGGACAGGATGATGAAGATAAAGCCCCAGTAATGATAGTACATGCCCCAGAAGCCGGACTCCATGCTCCTTTTCCAGTTGGCCCCCAAAAAAGCGTATAAATTGTAAGCGTTGACGGAGGCGTAAGGGTACGCCCCCAGGGCGGTGGTATACGCGCGGAAAACGCGGCTCAAATGCAGCCCGCCGGCGAACGGCAGGCACAGCGCGAGGAAGAGGGCCAGCGCGACGGCAAAGCTCCCCAAAAACCCAAGGACAAGCCGCCGGCGCTCATTTTTCGCCGCGTAGATTATCCCTCCGGCGACGGCGTAGATGAACACCGGCATGGCGATGACCGCCTGAGGCTTGACCAGCACCGCGAGCGCGTAGAAGGCGAAGCCGCTCGTATATTTCTTATCCGCGAGGCGGTTCACGGACACCAGCAGCAGCGCGGCCAGCAACGAATCGACCTGGCCCCAGACCGCCGAGTCCAGGATCGTCGCGGGATTGAGCGCGTAGGCCAGGGCGGCCAAAAAGGCCGCCTTCGGCGAGAGCTTTTTCAGGGCGAGCCTATAGAGGACGACGGTGATTACACAGTCGCTTATGACGCCCGGCAGTTTTATCAGCGCCGTAAAGGCGTCCGCGCCGAGGTTGAGCCTGGACTGGAGCGAGCCTATGACGTACAGGACGTACATAAACCCCGGCGGATAGTCCGTGTAGCCCGCGGTTCCGTAGAAATTCGCTATGCCGCCGACGCCCAGGGTATTGGCCCAGCTCTTGAAGGTGTTGATGTCGTTATCATATCCGGCGGCGGAATTCAGCAAAAACAGCCGTATCAGCAGGCTGACGCCTATCAGGATCAGATAAGGGCTGATCCGCAAATTCCTGAGCCTGTTGTCCGAGACGCAGGCGACGACTATGACGAAGCCGGCGAGAGCCGACAGGGCGTAGACGGAGGACATGGGTTTCTCCTTTAGTATTTACGGGTTTTTTCGTATTTCGCGATCGCAGGAACATTTTACACAATAAAGAATGGTTTGTCTATCACAGGTTCTGATTCGAATCTTAGATTCGTATCAGCGCAGGGTCACGGCTGCAGGATCAGCTGATCAATACCTATGAAATATTCGGATTCCCTTATCATATGGCGTATCACGGTCTTCGAGGGCGCGCTGGAGTACACGGCGCGGCTGTTTTGCAGCATTTCCCCCAAAAACTCCGCAAATCCCTTGCTCTGCTCGACGCACAGCTTTATCAGGCCGAGCATCCGCGCTCTCAGCTCCCTGTCCGCCACGCCCTTGGAGCGGGTAAGGCTTTCGGCGTATTTCACGGCTTCCGCGTGCATATGGCTCAATTCGTCGCCGAAACGCTCCAGCCCTTTGACGTATTGAGGCTCCAGATTCGGCGTGACCACCGGTATCAAACCCGCGTGCTCCGCCTCCTGGAGCTTCCAGAATTCCGCCTCGTCCAAGGCCCTGTGGATACTTTGTTCTCCGTAATAGTATTGCATGACGGTACCTCCTTGTTATCTATATGTCATACAATATGAGAGACTTATAGATTTGTTTCATGGCGAGCCGGTATGTGAAGGCTGAAGACGATGTTCCTGTTTACAATTTCGTTACGGCGGAATAGAATAGAGACACTCCTTAACGGACAGACCACTTAAGGGGTATGAAAAACCGGGGAGGGATTTTTCGTGACACTATATGAGGCAATGTTCGCCAGGCGCTCTGTCAGGAAATTCGACGGCAAACCCCTGGACACGAAGACGCTCGCGGGCATCCAGGACGTGCTGAACACGGCCGACATGATGAAGGGGCAGGAGGCGCGGTTCGAGATCGTGCGCGCCGGGGCGGTCAGGGGCATGAAAGCCCCGTATTACGCGCTCGCCTATTGCAGGGCCGACGCCTGCGCCTACGCGAACGTTGGCTACGCGCTTTCCAAATGCGACCTGTTTCTGCAAAGCCGCGGCCTGGGCAGCGTGTTTCTCGGCATGGCCAAGCCGGCGAAAAGAAGCGAAAACTTCTGCGTTATGCTCGCTTTCGGGAACAGCGGAGCCCCCTTTCGCGCGGGCGAAGGCGATTTCAACCGCCTTCCGCTCGCTGAGATAAGCGGCGAGGACAATCCCGTCGCCCACGCCGTGCGCGTCGCGCCCTCGGCGATGAATTCCCAGCCCTGGAAGCTCGCTTTCGGCGACAGGCTTGTCACCGTCGGCTATTTCGGCCGCGGCCTGAAGCGGGTGCTTTTGAAAAACAAGCTGAACATTGTCGACGTCGGCATAGCGTGCCGCCACGCGGTGGTCGCGCTGCAGAACGATGGGAAAGAGATCCTGGCGGTGACGCCGAAGGAAATAGACAAGGATTTCAAAGTGGAAATAGCGTATAGGTAATAGTCCAATGAAATTTGGTGGCGAAATGAAAATAACCGACGAAGTCCTCAGGCTCGACTGCACAAAAGGCTCTTACGCGTACGCCGTGACCGGCGCGGACGGCGTCACGCTTATCGATACCGGCTTCCCCGGCAGAGGCGCGGCCATTCTGGCCGAGCTGGCCGCCGGCGGTGTCAGGCCGGGCGATGTAAGGCGCGTCCTGCTCACCCACCACGACGTGGACCACATCGGGAACCTGGCGTTTTTGCAGGAGAAAACCGGCTGCGATATATACATAAGCGCGGGCGACTACCCCTGCGTCATGGAAAACAAAGGGCGCGAGGGCGTCAAGCGGTTCATGGGCGCTCTCATGAAGCCGAAAAAGCCGAGGAAGGCAACGCGGCTGGAGGGCGACGGGATCGGCGGGTTCGCCGTCATTCCTACCCCCGGCCACACGAAGGGGCACACGGCCTATCGCTTTCGGAACGTTCTGTTCATCGGCGACCTGGCGCGGAACAAGGGCGGCAAGCCCGGGCTGCACCCGGCGCTGATCACTTGGAACAGGGAGGCCCTTCTGGCCTCGGTCGCGGCACTGCCGGCCGGCGGCGCCGAGTTTTTCTGCCCGGCCCACGGGGAGCCTTTCGGGGCGGCGGAGTGGGAAGCGTTCGCGCGGGAATTTCGATAAAAGGAGAACAACGACCTGAACGGATGCCCGATACAGCTGATAGAAGAGAGTTTACTCAAAAACCGGCGGTGCGTATGCAAATCGGAATAGGGATCGACACGGGCGGCACATACACGGACGCCGTTATATACGATTTTGACGCCAAAAAAATACTCGGCTGCGCGAAAGCCCTCACGACGAAGGACGACCTGTCCGCCGGCATTTTGGAGGCGATCGACGGGCTTCCCCATGAGCTTCTGAAAGAGGCGAAAGTCGTCTCGCTTTCGACCACTTTGGCCACGAACGCCTGCGTCGAGGACAGGGGCGGGCGCGCCAAACTGATCTTCTTCGGCGGCGACGCCAAAGTCATCGACGGGAACGGCGGAAAGTACGGCCTTCCGCCCTCGAAAGAGATGCTGATCCAGGAAGCCTTCACGGATTTTTCGGGCGGGGCCCTGCGCGAGCCGGACTGGGACCTGTTCCGCGCGCGGATATCCGATCCGGAAAGCGGCTTCGGCGATTTGGACGGCGTCGGAATCATCGAGATGAACGCCATGCGAAACGGCGCGGTCGTCGAAAAGCGGGCGAAGGAGCTGTTCCGGGAGAAATACGGCGTCCCCGCCGTATGCGGCCACGAGCTGTTCTCGGAGCTTAACAGCCTCCAGCGCGGCGCCGGCGCGCTTCTGAACGCGAGGCTTTTCCCCGTTATCGCGGAATTCCTCGCGGCGATAAAAAAGGCGCTCCGCGCGCGGGACATCGGCGCGGCTCTGGTCATTGTCCGAAGCGACGGGAGCCTCATGTCGGAGGAGTTCGCGTCGTCTTTTCCCGTCGAGACCCTCATATGCGGCCCGGCGGCGAGCGCGACGGGCGGGACACGGCTCACGGGCGCGAAGAACTGCATCGTCGTGGACATGGGCGGCACGACCACGGACATCGCTTTTGTCGCGGACGGCGCGCCCGTGACGGTGACGGACGGCGTCTCCATCGGAAAGTGGAGGACGTTCGTGAACGGGCTGTACGTCAGGACGTTCGGCCTCGGCGGGGACAGCGCCGTCCATTACAACGACGGCGGCCCGTTTCTGGAGGACTACCGCGTTGTGCCGATGTGCGTGGCCGCGGCGCGGTATCCGTCCGTCCTGGAAAAACTGCGGGAACTGTCTCTTAGCGGGCGAAAGCATACCAAATACCTGTATGAGCACTACATTCCGGTCAAGGACATCTCCGGCAGCTGGCGCCATTCCGGCGAGGAAAAGGCCCTCGCCGCCGCGCTGAAAGAGCGGCCGCTGACAGCCGCGGCCGCGGCGGAGGCAATCGGTAAGGACATTTACAGCCTGAACGCGGGCAGGCTCGTCCGGGACGGGGTCGTCGCGGTCTGCGGGATAACGCCGACGGACTGTATGCACGTTACGGGCGATTTCACCCGCTATTGCGCGGAGGCGTCCTTGCTGGCGGTCGAATTCGCCGCGCGCAGCCTCGGCCTTTCCGTCGGGGAGTTCTGCGGCGCGGTCTATTCGGAAGTCAGGCGGAAATTATACCTTAACATCGTCAAGGCCGCGCTGGAGAACAGATACCCGGACTATAGGAAAAACGGCGTCGGCGCGGAAGCGGAGCGGTTTATCAACGAATGTTACGAAGCCGCGAAAACCGGACGCCGCGACCCGCTGATCGCCGCGGCGTTCAAAACGGAGTATACCGTCGTCGGGATCGGCGCGCCGATAGGCGTTTTTATCAAGGACGTGGCGGAAACGCTCGGCGCGGAGGCGATTATCCCGGAGCACCACGAGGTCGCGAACGCGCTCGGCGCCGTCATGGGGAACGTCAGCGCCTCGTACGACGTGGAGATACTTCCGGTCAACAGCCCGGAGGGCATAACCGGCTACACGGTCCACGGAAGCGGAGGCGCGCGCGTTTTCACCGACCTCAGGGACGCCGAGGATTTCGCGGCGGCGGACGCTAAAGCCGCCGCCGGAAGCGAAGCCGTCAGGCGCGGCGCGAAGGGCGGGATAGCGGTCACGTGCGTCCTGCGCAGGAATACCGCCGGCATACGCGGCGGCGCGGTTTATCTGGGGACGACGGCGTCGGCGCAGGCCGTCGGGGCGGCGGGATATATGCTCGCAACCAAAACTTCCAGCGAATAAAAATCCATACAGAGGTGATTCCATGCTGTTAGGCGGACCGATACTGAAGCCCTTTTCCTCCCCGGAGGAATGGCTGGCTCTTGTCCGGGAAATGCGATACGACGCGGTGTATTTCCCGCTCGACCATACGGCCCCCGGCGCGCTGATAGACGCCTACGCCGGCGCGGCCCGCGACGGCGGCCTTATGATCGCGGAAGTCGGCGTCTGGCGCAACTGCCTGTCGCCCGACGCCGAAACGGCCCGCGCCGCGACGGAGTACGCGAAAGCCCAGCTCGCGCTGGCGGAACGCGTGGGCGCGCGCTGCTGCGTAAACATCTCCGGCTCGCGCGGGGACCAATGGGACGGCCCCCACCCCGATAATTTCACAAAGGAGACGTTCGGGATGATCGTGGAGTCCGTCCGCGGGATCATCGACGCCGTGAAACCGGAGCGCGCGTTTTACACGCTGGAGCCGATGCCCTGGATGTACCCGCATACGCCGGACTCTTATCTGGAGCTGATAAAGGCGGTCGACAGGAAAAACTTCGCCGCCCACTTTGACCCGGTCAATATCATCACCAACCCGTTCGACTATTACCACACCGGCGGCGTTATCCGCGAATGGTTCGCGAAGCTCGGCCCGCATATCAAAAGCTGCCACGCAAAGGACATATTGCTGGAGGGCCGGCTGACTGTGCACCTCGGCGAGGTCCGCCCCGGCCTCGGCAACCTGGACTACGCCGCGTTTATCGAATGCCTTGGGAAACTGCCGGGCGTGCCGATGATGACCGAGCATATGGACAAGCAAGAGGACGCGGCGTCGGCGAACGAATACATCAGGCGCGTGGAGGCCGGAGTCTGATACATATCTCTTTGTGTGTCCGGCACTGATCAGGAAAAATTCCGGAGGGAAACGGCGCGATGACGGAGAGCGAACGGTTTCGGGCGGTATTCCTGGGCGGCGGGCCCGACCGCCTGCCGGTCTACTTTTTCGGCAGCTGGGGCGAGACTAAAAGAAGGTGGCGGAGGGAAGGGCTTGTCACGGACCGCCTGACCGGCGACGCCGGGCCGCAAATCGAAGGAATGGACCCGGACTGGGAAGAAGGGCTCTGGGATTGCCACGGGCTCGCGCATTCCGACCCGATCGGCGACGGGGAGCGCATCCTTCTGGAAGAGACGGAGGAATACCTTACCTACCGGGACGCCTTGGGGGAGGTATGCAGGTATTCCAGGCGCGGGGAGAGCATTCCGCAAATCCTCGAATACAGCCTTTTGCCCACCCGGGAATCCTGGGAGCGGTTCAAGGGCTTTCTGAACCCGGACGACCCCCGCAGGCGGCCCGAGGGTTGGCGGGAGCGGGCCGCGGAGCTCAACGGGAGCGGGAAGGCGCTCGTTTTCATGGGGGGATCGCTGTACGGGTGGCTGCGCAACCGGATGGGCGTGGAGGCGATTTCCTGCCTGATGTATGACGACCCATTGCTGTTCGATGAAATGGTCGGCTACATGGGCGAGTATTTCATGCGGCTTTTTGAGCCCATAGTGAAAAAAGTCCGCTTCGACGCGGCCTATTTTTTCGAGGACTGCTGCGGCTCCGCCGGGCCTCTGTTTTCCCCGGAAATGTACGCCCGGTTTTTCGACAGGCGCTACCGCGACATGGTCCGGTTTTATAAAGAAAACGGCGTGGCGCTGACGATGCTCGACAGCGACGGAAAGGTGGAGAAGCTGATCCCCTGCTGGCTGGGTTCCGGAATAGATATCCTGTTTCCGGTCGAAGTGGGCGTATGGGGCGCCTCCCCCGTCAAACTCCGGGAAACCTTCGGCGCCGGCCTGAAAATGTTCGGCGGCGTCGACAAACATGTGATCCCGAAAGGAGAGGCCGCCATACGCGAACACCTGAACTCCCGCAAACCGGCCGTTTTGCAGGGCGGGTATCTGCCGATCCCCGATCACCGCATCCCCCCGGACTGTTCGTATGAGCAGTTTTTGACGTATGTCAGGGTTTTCAGGGAGGTTTTCGGAAGCTGAACAAAACACGCAAGTCGACTTTACCGAATAAGGTAATCCTCGTAAGCCGCTTCCTGAATAAGCCCCATTCCAAGCCACGCGGAAACTTCCATCAACTCTTTTGTGCAATCTCCGAACGCCACGGGGTAATGATGCTGAACGCCGCGGCTAAGTATTGTATGCAGCATATTGCGCGCGGTTATGGGGCGGCGGTTCAGCGTCAGCTTCCCCAGCCAGCCGGCGGAGCCGTTGTAACGGTCTTTGGGATAGTCGATGAATGCCCCGCCCGCGACAAACATGTTATCGAAATCGTCGCAGAACATGGACACGGTCGCGGCCCCGGCCCTGAAAGTCATATCCTGGGTATACCGCAAATAACGGCGCTTGCCGGGCGTCGGCGTGTCTTCCTCTATCGTGCCCATCCTCACGCCCTCCGCGCCGGCAAAATACTCGGCGGTCGGCCCGCAGTGCCACAGCTGCAGCGTGTCGTCCTGCTCGTCGCAGGCGACCAGATCCAGCAGCGTCACGGGTTTTTCATCCGACAGATAGCGCAGCATCAGCATACCCAGCGCCCCCGGCAAATCCCCCTCGCAGGCGGCAATCACGCCCCGCTGATTTAATTTAGCCATGCTGTGGCAGTTGCAGGCCAGAAAATCCGCCTGTATTTTGGGCCAGCAACTGACCGCCAAAGCCTCATAGCCGTTTTTTTCCGCAAACTCGTTATACGCCTTCAAAAAGCGGGCGTTTATTTGTATATTTTCGTCCGCGCCCTCGCAGAGAGAACAGTAGCCGCTCAGGCTTTCGGCGATATATTCCTGAATATCGTCCTGCGGATAGGCCATGGCCGTGTCCTTGATATCCGCGTACTCGTGGTTGCGCTGGACATTGACTCCGAGTTTCTTTTCGATTATTCTTTCGTCAAAATACAGGTCGTTGAAGCCGGGGGCGATTCCGCCGACCAAGGCGACCTTTGCCCGCCGCATACGCTTTATCGCGGTCAGCGCGCGGACGGTGATCCGGAAGCGGTTTGCGAATTCGTCGCCGTAGCCAAAAAAGTATTTGTATTTCAGGCTGTGTTCCTTCAGATAATTTTTGATGATGCTGGCGTACATGTTCACGCCGCAAAGGCTGTTCAACGGCAGCGTGCCCTTTGCCGCCGGTTCCGGCACGGCCCAGAGGCCCAGAGGAATTCCGGTTTTCGCCAGCGGCAGGATAGTCTCCCCCGCGGCGAAGGAGGAATTTTGCACCAGCAGGAAATCCGTCTCAGCTTTTTTGAAGAAAACGGCGGCTTCGTCCGCCTGCTCGCGCGTGATTATCGTCCCGGAATAGGGCGTAAGAGTGAAACCCAATTCCTTTTGCAGCGCGCCCAGCGCGGCGAGCCCTTTTTGAAACTCGGCCGTTTTATCGCCCGTGAAGCAAATCTGGTCGACCCCGATAAATCCGACGTTTAATTTCTGTTTTTGCGACATTTCGCACAGCCTCCTCTTTTATGTTTGCTTGCTTAATCCCTCAATATATATGATACGCTGTGATATTAATCCATTGCGAAATTGTAACACGATCATAACGGCAACGCAATAGAATTTTATATTACCGGAGTGCGAAAACATTAGCCTCCTCTGTCACGTCGTCGGCAAATGTTTTCAGCATCCGGTATAAATGGCGTTGTTTTTTTATGATAGCCGTGTTACTATATAAATCTCATCAAATATTTTTATCAAAGCGTATCATAAATTTTGACGGGAGGGGTTATGAACTATTTCTTGGCTCTGGATATAGGAGGCACGAAGATTTCCGCCGCCGTTTTTACGGAAGACGGCCAAATATTTGAAGACGATTTGATTGTCTTGCCCACGCCGGCCTTCACGGGAAACGACTCGATTTACAACGCCGTCGCAAAGGCGGCGGACATGGCTTTAACAAAGCGTAAGGCGTATCCGCTGTTGTCCGGAATAGGAGCCGCTTCGCCCGGCCCCCTGGACACCACGACCGGCACGATCATCCACGCCCCGCTGATGGGCTGGGAGAATTTTCACTTGGCGGAACGTTTGGAAGCGGATTTCCATTGTCCCGTAATGCTGGATAACGACTGCAACTTAGGAGCGCTGGCCGAGCAGCGCGTCGGGGTCGCGAAAGGCAAAGACAGCGTCTTCTATGTGACGATGAGTACGGGCGTCGGCGGCGGGTTTGTGCTGAACGGGGAAATATTTCACGGTTTCCGGGATTCCTCGTGCGAAGTCGGGCACATGAACATTGTGGACGGGGGGCCGGATTGCCCGTGCGGCGGGAAAGGATGCCTTGAACTTTACGCTTCCGGCACAGGTTTGGCCGACCGCGTCAGGCGGAAACTTATAAACGATCCGCATACTCAAACTAAAATTTGGGAACTGGTCCGGCGTCAGCCGGATAAAATAACCGCCAAAATCATCACCCAAGCGGCGCTGGACGGGGATGAGTACGCCTTGTCGGAACTTGCGGAAGTCGGGCGCTATATGGGAATCGGCCTTAACAATATAGTGAACTTGTTCGACCCGGAAGTAATAGTGATTGGAGGCGGCTTTTCCAAAGCTCACGGACTGTTTGAGGAAAATATGTTCAAAACGATGACCGACCGCGCCATGCAGCCATATGATCCCCGAAAGCTGATACGCTATTCCGTTTTGTGCGATAAGGCGGTCATATGGGGCGCGTACTTGCTAATATCTGAAAATAAGAATATCGGGAGGCAGCAATGATCGAGAATATGAACGGTATGCTAAAAAAGGCGAAACAGGGCAAGTACGGCGTCGGCGCTTTCAATTTCAACGAATTCACGGATCTGAAAGCCCTGGTTCACGCGGCCGCCGAAAACAGCGCCCCCGTCATTCTGATGGCCAGCGGGGGCACGGTGAAGTTTTTCGGGATAAAAGAAATCGTGCACGCGTACCGGTGCCTCGCCGAAGACGCCGGCGCGGCCTGCGCTTTGCACCTGGATCACTGCAAGGACTTAGAATTGTTGCAGACATGCGTCAACGCGGGTTTCACTTCCGTCATGATCGACGCATCCACAAAACCCTTTGACGAGAACGCGGAGATAACAAAAAGGGTCGTGGAAATCGCCCACGGGAAAGGCGTGTCGGTAGAGGCGGAGCTGGGCACGGTGGCGGGGCGGGAGGAGGACATTGTCGGCGGCGAGGCCGAGTATATAAATCCCGGAAAAGTCGGTGAATTTATCGAAAAGACCGGGATCGACGCGCTGGCCGTCGGCATCGGCACGGTGCACGGCTTTTATAAGCAGGAGCCCCATATCCGTTTCGACCTGATCGAGGAGATAGCCGGCCTGACGGATACCCCGCTGGTCATGCACGGCGGCACGGGGCTTTCCGTTGAGGACTTTCAAAGGGCGATCCGCTGCGGAATCAGCAAGGTCAACGTGGGCACGGAATTGAAATTCTCATTCTCGAGCCGCCTCTGCGAAATTGCCAAGGAAAAAGGGCCGGAGGGCGACCCCCGCGATTTCATGCGGGCCGTCTACGAGGGAAGCAAAACGATCGCCGCCGGAAAAATGAAAATATTCGGCTGCGCGGGCAAGGCGTAACGGAATCGGCATAAGGCGGGATGGAAGGATGAAAATAGGCGTTTTGACCAGCGGGGGCGACGCGCCGGGGATGAACCCCTGCATCGCCTCCCTTGTCAGAGAAGCCTCGCGGCTCGGCCATCAGATAGTCGGGATCAGGCGGGGCTACGGGGGGATACTCTCGGGCGAGACCGTAGTTTTACGCCCGGAGGATGTTCCCGGCTTCTACAAGCTGGGCGGGACAGTGCTTTTGTGCGGCCGGCTTCCCGAATTGGAAGAACCCGGCACTCAAAAGCTGGCCGCCGAAAAGCTGGAGGCGATGGGCCTGGGCGCTCTGGTCGTCCTGGGCGGCGACGGGTCTTTCATGGGCGGCCTGGCCCTTTCAAAGTTTACCGGCATAAAAATCGTCGGCATACCTGCCACGATCGACAACAACATATACGGGTCCGACTATACGCTGGGCTACGACACGGCCCTCAACAAGCTCACAGCGTACATCGACGACATCACCGACACCGGGCTGTCGATGGGCGGGCGTATTTTCCTGGTGGAGACTCTGGGCGCGCGCGAGGGATATTTCCCCTACGCCGCGTATGAAATGGGCATCGCGGATATGTGCGTGATCTGCGAGACTTCCCCGGCGGACGACGAGGTCGTTCATCAGATCGAGGAGAAACTTCGCGGCAAAAACGGGGGTTCCGTTATCGTGACTGTCGCGGAAGGGATGTACAGGACGCAAATTTATTATGACAGATTGACGGAAGACGGGTATAAGGCAAAAATAAACATGATCGGCTACCAGCAGCGGGGCGGGACGCCCACCGCGAGGGAGAGGCTGCACGCCGCCCGTTTCGCGGAGGAAGCGCTGAAGGCCGTGGCCGATGACGGCGGCCAGGGCTGCCAATATGTCGTATACGCCGGGGGGCGGTACAAACTGCTGCCGTTCGCGTACGCAGTGCGCAGGAAGCCCTTCGCGTTCCGCGCGTAGAATCGCCCGCCATGGAGGAACGGAATGATCGATCAGGATATGATGCGGATCCGCAATTTGAGCCAGGTCCTGGAATGTATACGGACGAGCGGCGGACCCTGCACAAAACGGGGCATTCAGGCCGGCACCGGTTTAAGCTGGGCCTCCGCGTCCGGGCTGACCGAAGAGCTGATACAGCAAGGCTATGTGATCGAAACAACGCGCCGGAGCGAAAACAGCCTGGGCCGGCCGGCCAAGGCGTATGATATAAATCCGCGGCGAAATCTGTACATCGGCGTGGACATCAACGTCGAAAGCCTGCACCTGGCCGTAATAGACCTGAAATGCCGGTTGTTGTACACGGAGAGCAAAATGCTGGTGGAATACGAGCGGGACAGCATTGTCGGCATGGTGAAGGAGATGATCCGCCGGGCGCTGGACAGCGGCCCGGTAAACGCGGGCGAGGTAAAAGGCGTCGGCTTCGCGCTGATGAGCGTTGTGGACATCGAAAACGGCGTCGCCGTCTACTCGCAGCATTTTAAGGATTGGAAAAACGTCAGCATCCGCCGGATTTTTGAAGACGAATTCCGTTTGCCCGTGCTGGTGGAACACGATCCGACCTGTCTGGCCATCGCGGAGATGAATCTCGGGCACGGCAAGTTTAACAGCAAGGTCGTGTATTTGCGCGTTTCCCTTGGCATCGGCGTGAGTATCGTGCT
>JGI20166J26741_10610003_pt1 | contig 15550 bp, 14 predicted proteins | sample TergutCu122P5_FD_26741 | JGI IMG/M metagenome (IMG submission 26741)
GTTTGGGTTTGGTTTTGTAAATCATCTCTGGTCACATACACCTGAATGCGTCCTGCCGAATCCTGCAATTCAATAAAAGACGCTTTACCCATAATACGGCGGCTCATCATGCGTCCGGCAATCGACACTTGGCGTTGCGGAGCATCGTCCTGAAACGTGTTCTTAATGTTGTCTGACAACGCCGTAACCACATATTCGGCTGCAGGATAAGGCTCTATCCCCAACTCGCGCAACTTACTTAAACTCTCGCGGCGCACCTGTTCCTGTTCACTTAGTTCCATCTCTCTATTGGTCAAATTTATTGAAATGCAAAGATAATTCTTTGTTTTCAAATTTCAAGATTTCAAAATTCTTTCACAGAATACCTAAAGACAGCAACGGAAATTATATTTTTTCGGATATTAACAAACAATAAACAATTATTCGTTATCAGATTCGTTATTGTTGTAGAGAGTTTCATTAAAGTTACTAATCCATAATTTATTTACAATGAAAAGACTGATTATCTGTATTTTATGGTTATTACCCGCTGTTATTGGCTTCAGCCAAACAACACCTCGCCAACCTTATAAATTTGACCCCAGCAAGTTAGAGTTTGGCGGAAATTTCGGATTGGCATTCGGTAACAGAGCTTCGTCCGTAATCATTGCTCCGCAAGTGGGGTATGCGTTTGACTCGCACCTGTCGGCAGGAGCAGGCGTCAACTATTCGTACTATCACTATTCCGACTATTATGGCAGCACAAGCCTTAACTACATGGGACTCAATGTATATGCAAGAGCTAAGCCCATTCAGCCAATCGTGCTGCAAATTCAACCGGAGATTTATCGCATGTGGGGATCGGCTGGTTCTCAAATTGTTCCAACACTGCTGGTAGGCGGCGGAGTAATCATCCCCATGGGCGGCGCGGGCGGCATGATGCTGATGCTTTACTACGATGTGGCTCAAAACAGCTGGTCGCCGTATGGGAACGGCATCTTTTATTCCGTTGGATATACGGTATATTTTTAATGTGATGGACAAAACAGCAGAGAAAGCGTGGTTTGCCTGCGGTTGTTTTTGGGGAGCGGAATATCATTTCAGCAAGGCAAAAGGAGTGATTGAAACCACCGTTGGTTTTATGGGTGGACGCATAGAAAACCCCACATACAGAGATGTTTGCACCGGTAAAACAGGACATCTGGAAACGGCAGAAGTTGCTTTCGACCCGAAACAGACATCCTACAAAGAACTGGTTCGCTTATTCTTTGAAATACATGATTTTACACAAACTGACGGACAAGGTCCCGACATTGGCGAACAATATCTTTCAGCTATTTTTTATGCCGATAATAATCAAAAAGTCATTGCTCAACAACAGATAGCTATCTTAACGTCAAAAGGATACAAAGTGGCAACTGCCATGCGCCCCGCCGCCGCGTTCTGGAAAGCGGAAGAGTATCATCAGGATTATTATGAACATAAAGGGTCGGAGCCGTATTGCCACATCTCCCGCCGTATCTTCGATTGAAAAGGAATGTTACATTCCATCAATATATTGTTAAACTTTCAAAAATCAGACACTTAGCAATAACAACTCACAAAAGTATGTTCTAATTTTGAAGCGCAAAACTAAAAAAGGAGGTTATTATGAAACGAAATGTGTTTATAGCAATGGCTACAGTTGGCATTGCAGTAATATTAAGCAGTTGCTCAAGCACTTACAGACTTGAAGCAAGCAAAGTGCTCAATAATGCCAATATGGCAAGTTATTCGACTTTTACCATCGTACCTTACGACAAAACGCCGGCAGAAGGACAATCGTGGAAAACGAAGATGACGGAAATGGATTATAACAACATTGCCAATGGTATCCGTGCCGAAATGATAAAGAGAGGCTACAGGGAAGATCCCAATGCAATGTTGCTAATCGACTTTGGCATCTACTTTGAACGTAATGCGAATGTTTCTACAAGCGTCTATCCATCAGGACTGTACTATTTCGGCAGATACAGAGGACCGTTTATTTGGTCGCCTTACTGGAGAGACAGTTATTACCGCGCTTACACCACCACAAAAATCAATAAAGAAGGCATGCTGGTGATGGATATGATTGATGTACAGCGAGATGTGCATATCTTCTCTTCGCAGGTAAGCACTACTATCAGTAAAAATGAGTGGCTGAAGGAGACAGCCGACATCCAAAAAGCATGTGAAATGCTCTTCAAAAAATATCCGGTAAAACCGGCGAAGTAGTACTCAGCACTCACACATGATTTCAAAAGGGACGCTACTCTGAAACGTTATTTTTTACCAAAAAGGTGGGCTGTCAACAATCAGGATGTATGACAGCCCACTTTTCGGGATGATCCGAAATCGTTTTATTTTCGCCAAAATCCCGGCGTAAAAAGCATGATGACGGTAAAGATTTCCAAACGTCCGACAACCATCAGGAACGCAAGATACCATTTGCACACAGCCGGAATAGCAGCAAACGACCCCGACGGTCCTATCTCGCCCAATCCGTGTCCTACATTTGCCATACTCGACACAGCCGCACCGATAGACTCCTCAAATCCCATACCGCACAACGAGAGAAAGAGGCAGCTAAAAAACAGAATAGCAACGTAAAGAGCCACAAACGCCTGTACGCGCTGCACTACGTCGGTGGATAGAACGCGATTGTTTAACCGGAGCGGTACAATAGCTCGCGGATGTATCTGTTTACGAAACTCGTTGACCCCTATCTTTTTGAAAATCAATATTCTTACTGCTTTTATACCGCCACTCGTCGATCCGGCGCATCCGCAATGCAGCATCAGCAGGATAAAAATAAACCAGAAAAAAGGTCCCCACGACACAAAATCATTGACCGCAAAACCGGTACATGAAATATACGATGCAACCTGAAAGAACGAATGTCTGAACGCCTCGCCGGTATCTCCTGTCCGGTGGCTCACCCACAAGCCTGCAAACACAATAACGGTAACAACGCCAACAACACTCAAAAACCAGCGCAACTCCTCATCGCGCACAAATTTCTTGTAATTCCCTCTAAACAGGTAATAGTAAAGCGAATAATTACATGCAGCAAGGATCATGAAAATTGCCACGACATATTCCACATACGGCGAATTCCAATAGCCGATGCCTGCCTGTTTGGTGGACGAACCTCCCGTTCCCATTGTTGTAAAAGCATGACACACAGCATCGAATGCATTCATCGGCCCGAAATAGAGCAATAGCGCTTCAACAACGGTAAAACTGACGTAGATACCCCATAAGCGCTTTGCAACCTGACTTATGCGCGGACGAAAGCGGTCATGGGTGATCCCCGTAATCTCGGCATCGAAAAGTTGAGCCGCTCCGCCGCCAAGCAACGGTAAGACGGCTAATGAAAATACAATCATCCCCATACCGCCGATCCATTGCATAATACAACGCCAAAAAAGCAATCCCTTCGGTAAACCGTCAATGTTTGTTAAAACAGTAGAACCGGTAGTGGTTACTCCCGAAATGGTTTCGAAGAAGGCATCGGTCAACGATGGTATTGCTCCGCTCAGATAGAACGGCAACAGACCGAAAATGCCAAACATAATCCACGTAAGCGTTACGGCAAGGCAACCTTCGCGTTTCCCTATCCACTGTTTGCGCTCTTTGATTCCGAGTAGCGCCAGCAACACGCCGCAACACAGGGTAACAGCGCCCGACAGGAGAAAATAGGGCAAATCCCATTGACGGTAGTAAGCCGACACACCGGCAGTGAGAAAAAGAAAAACAGATTCAAAACAGAGGGTAAATCCTAAAATTCTGATAACGAATCGCCAATTTAAACCGGTTTTTTCCATTGAAAATCAATTAAAATAATCTTCCAGTTTATGCATCGAAGCATTCATGCAGAAAATCATCACATGGTCGTTTGCCTGAATCTGCGTATCGCCCTGAATAATTATTGCCTTGCCGTCTCTGATCAATCCTCCCAACGTCATGTATGAAGGGAAACGAAAATCTTTCACCTGTTTTCGTGTAATTTTTGAGCCGGGGCGGGCTACAAATTCCGCTACATCGGCATTGGCAAATGTGAGGCATTTCACGTTTTCTACATCGGCATCGAGCGAAAATTGATAAATATGGCTGGCGGCAATCATTTTTTTGTTAATAATTGTTCCAATATCAAATTTATCTGCTAATGCCAGATAATTGATAGTTTCAACTTGAGCTATCGTTTTGGGAATACCCAACGATTTGGCTGACAGACAAGCCAATATATTTGTTGCGGCATTTTCAGTCAATGAAATAAACGCATCGCAATCCTGCACATTTTCCTGAATCAGAAAGTCGGTGTTTCTTCCATCATCATTGATAACCATCACATTACTATCCATCTGTTCTGCAATCTTTTGACTTTTAGCTCTGTTGACTTCAATAATTTTCACCCGAATATCGCGAGGCGCAATTTCCGCCACTTTCAATGCAATACGGCTTCCCCCGATAATTACTACATTTTTAATGTCACTATCCCTTTTCCCTGCCTGTTGGCGAACGTCGTAAATATGGTCGGGGGTAGTGGTAAAGAAAAGAAGGTCATCCGGTTTTATCCGGTCGGCGCCTCCGGGGATAATGGTTTCATCGCCCCGTTTAATAGCGACAATGTGAAACAGTTTTTCGTCATGTATCAGGAGATCAGATAGATACCTGTTGGCTATCGGGGCATTCTCACGCACTTTTACGGCAATTAAAATCAAAGCGCCGTTGCCAAGTTCCCACCATTGCCTTGCCCACGGATGTATAAGCGCATTGACAATCTCTTTTGAAGCCAGCAACTCGGGGCAAATCAACGAATCTATCCCCATTTTTTTGAAAAAGTCGCTATTGTGAGCATCCAGATATTCATAATTGATGATGCGCGCCACAGTGCGCTGTGCTCCAAGATTAGAAGCTAACATACAGGCAGTTATATTCGCAGTCTCTTCAGGGGTAACGCCAATAAAAATGTCTGTCTTCTTCACTCCCGCTTCTATCAAATCGCTAATAGAAGCCGGATTGCCAACCATTGTCATAATTTCCAGATTATTAAGGAAATTAAGACGCTCCTCATTCTGATCCATCAACACGATGTCATGATTTTCCTGCACCAGCATTTTTGCCAGATAAGTTCCCACCTCTCCGGCGCCGGCAATAATAATTCTCATCGCTACAGTTATTTGCTTGTCCTAAAATTGCACTTGCAAATTTAGCAAATTTATACATGGACTTACTCGTTTCGGATAAAAAAAAACTAAGAAAGAGATAAGCGGCTGTAGTTTCGGGTGTGCGACAAAATTCCAAAGAGTTTTATCATACATCCATTCGAAGATGATTATTTGAACACTGCCGAAAAAGCCGTACCTTTGCATATTAATTTTGCAACACACATAAACTATACAACACAATGAGAAATAAAGCAATGCTGATGATCCTCGACGGATGGGGCATCGGCAATCATTCAAAGGCAGATGTAATTTACCAAACTCCAACGCCATACTGGGATTATTTACTGGCAAATTATCCCCATTCACAATTGCTGGCGTCGGGTGAAAATGTGGGATTACCCGACGGTCAGATGGGAAATTCGGAAGTCGGTCATCTCAATATCGGTGCGGGACGCGTTGTGTATCAGGATTTAGTGAAAATCAATATTGCCTGTCGCGATAACTCCATTTTGCAAAATCCTGAAATCGTTGCCGCTTACGAATATGCTCAAAAAAATAACAAAAAAATACATCTCTTAGGATTAGTTTCCGACGGAGGCGTACACAGTTCGCTCGATCATCTTTTCAAACTGACGGATATTGCCAAAATTTACGGCATTGAGCACACATTTGTACACTGTTTCATGGATGGTCGCGACACCGACCCGCACAGTGGAAAAGGGTTCATCGAAGCATTGGACAGCCATCTTGCTCAATCGACCGGAAAAATAGCATCGATTGTAGGACGCTATTATGCCATGGATCGCGACAAGCGGTGGGAACGCATCAAAGAGGCGTATGACCTGCTCGTTTCGGGCAAAGGCGCTCCCTGTACGGACATGCTGAAAGCAATGGACGACTCTTACGCTGCCGGCGTTACCGACGAGTTTATCAAGCCGATTGTGCATGTCGATGCAGCAGGAAAGCCTCTGGCAGTGATTGAGGAAGGCGATGTGATTATCTTTTTCAACTTCCGCAACGACAGCGCCAAAGAACTGACCATTGTGCTGACGCAAACCGACATGCCCGAACAGGGGATGCACGCCATTCCGTTGTATTATTGTACAATGACTCCTTATGATGCCACTTTCAAAGGATTACACATTTTATTCGATAAAGATAACGTGCAACATACGTTAGGAGAAATTGTGTCGAATGCTGGTATGAAGCAGTTGCGCATTGCCGAAACGGAGAAATATGCGCATGTTACTTTCTTCTTTTCGGGGGGGCGGGAAGCCGAATTTGCAGGCGAAGACCGCATCCTGATACCATCTCCAAAAGTTGCCACTTACGATCTGAAACCAGAGATGAGCGCTTACGAAGTGGCTGATTCTTTGGCTAATACCATCAATACCCAACAATATGATTTTATTGTGGTAAACTTTGCCAATGGCGATATGGTGGGACATACCGGCGTGTATGAGGCAATAGAAAAAGCAGTGATTGCGGTCGATAATTGTTTGCGTAAAGTAGTGGAAGCGGCAAAAGCAAATGATTATGAAGTGATTATCATTGCCGACCATGGTAATGCCGATAATGCCGTTAATCCCGATGGTTCTCCCAACACGGCTCATTCGTTGAATCCTGTACCGTTTGTTTATATTGCCGAAAAACATAAGGATGCTACGGTGCATGACGGCATTCTGGCAGATGTGGCGCCTTCGCTGTGCCACCTTTTGGGAATTGCCCAACCGTCGGAAATGACAGGTAAAAACTTGATTAGCAGATAATAATTTGCCGTAAAATAACAAATCATACATTGCATTATACACATGACTACCTTTAAAAGAACACTCATTACTACGGCATTGCCTTATGCAAACGGACCTGTACACATCGGACACTTGGCTGGCGTTTACGTGCCGGCGGATATTTATGCGCGTTACCTGCGTCTGAAAGGCGAAGAGGTGGCGATGATTGGCGGCTCCGACGAGCACGGCGTACCTATCACCATCAAAGCGCGTAACGAAGGCGTATCCCCGCAGGAAATTGTGGACAGGTACCACTCGCTGATTAAAGATTCGTTTGCAGAATTTGGCATCTCTTTTGATATTTATTCGCGTACTACCTCCGAAATTCATCGTAAAACGGCTGCCGATTTTTTTAAAAAACTGTATGACAACGGCGAATTTATCGAAAAAACATCGGAGCAATATTATGATAAAGAAGCTCAACAGTTTTTGGCCGACCGCTACATCACAGGGCGTTGTCCGCATTGCGGCAACGAAAGCGCTTACGGCGACCAGTGCGAAGCGTGCGGCGCTTCGCTCAGTCCGCTCGATTTAATCAATCCCAAATCGGCTATCAGCGGCAGTATCCCCGTGCTGAAGGAGACCAAACACTGGTATCTTCCGTTGGACAAACACGAGGCGTGGCTCCGGCAATGGATTCTGGATGAGCATAAAGAGTGGCGCCCGAATGTGTATGGGCAGTGTAAATCGTGGTTAGACACGGGATTACAGCCACGCGCCGTGAGCCGCGACCTCGATTGGGGCGTTCCAGTGCCACTGCCCGATGCCAAAGGAAAAGTGCTTTACGTGTGGTTCGATGCGCCTATCGGTTACATTTCCAATACCATAGAACTTTGCCGGAATGAACCCGAAAAGTTTGGTAACTGGGAAAAATGGTGGAAAGACGCCGAGACAAAGATGGTTCATTTTATTGGAAAAGATAACATTGTGTTTCACTGCATCGTTTTTCCGGCAATGCTTAAAGCCGACGGCAGCTATATTTTGCCCGACAATGTGCCTTCTAACGAATTTCTTAATCTTGAAAACGATAAAATTTCCACGTCGCGCAACTGGGCGGTGTGGCTGCATGAATATCTGCGCGATTTCCCCGGTAAACAGGACGTATTGCGCTATGTATTAACGGCTAATGCACCCGAAACAAAAGACAACGACTTTACGTGGAAAGATTTTCAGGCACGCAATAACAACGAATTGGTGGCTATTTTTGGAAATTTTGTTAATCGTACAATGGTACTGACACACACCTATTTCGCAGGTAACATTCCCGTTCAGGGTGAATTAACGGATTACGACCGCCAAACGCTCGCCGAATTTGTTGCCGTAAAAAATGAAATGGAACGCCTGCTGGAGAATTACCGTTTTCGCGATGCACTGAAAGAGGCGATGAATCTGGCGCGTATCGGCAATAAATACCTGGCGGACACCGAGCCGTGGAAGTTGGCAAAAACCGATTTGAACCGCGTGGAAACCATTATGAATATTAGTTTGCAACTGACTGCCAATCTGTCAATTGCCTTTGAACCGTTTCTTCCATTTTCGGCAAAGAAATTGCGTGAAATGCTCAATTTCACTGATTTTCAATGGAATGAACTGGGAACGTTCAACCTGTTGGCTGCCGGGCACAGTTTGAACGAATCGGCATTGCTCTTTGAAAAAATAGAAGATGCTGCCATTGACGCGCAAATACAAAAGTTGCTCGACACAAAGAAAGTAAACGAACTGAACAGTTGGCAACCGCCCGTAGTAAAAGCGCACATTAATTACGAGCAGTTCGACAAAATGGACATCCGCATCGGAACCATTCTCGAAGCTGAGCGCGTACCGAAAACCACCAAGCTGATGAAACTCAAAATTGATACCGGCATTGACCGGCGCACGGTGGTATCGGGTATTGCAGAGCACTTTACGCCCGAAGAAATCATTGGTAAACAGGTCGCTATTCTCGTCAATCTGGAACCGAAACCGTTGCGCGGCATCGAATCGCAAGGCATGATTCTGATGGTGCAGGACGCTGATGGTAAACTGGTTTTTGTGAGACCGGAACGGACAGTGAAAAATGGAACGGCGGTGAAATAATAAAAAAGTACACAGTTCGCAGCACACAGTAACAATATGGGAAAAGGCAGCGGCGGTGGCGCAATATTAGGATATACGTTGGGGATGGGAGTAATCATTCCTTTCTGCTTTTATTTATACAGCGTGTTTATTGCGCCTCCGAATACGATTACGGAAACGGACGTGAACCGCTATATCAAAAATTCTATTGAACTGTTGGACGATAGCGCCGTTGAAGCTACTTATTGGGAAGTGGATTCTTCAAATCACAAATTGAGTTTTCAGATAAAAAACTATTATCTTTATCATTCCAAAAATAATGAGGGGAGGAAGCAATATTTCGGAGATGTTTTTTATTCTAAAAAATATCAAAAATACTTTATGCTCATCACAATACCGGCAGTAGAAGGCGGAGGTGCATTTGACAACGTATTTAACGGCATAAACGGGGAGTACATGGATATTTCTCTGACTGTCAATAAAGAAGAGTTCGATAATCCGGCTTACGGCACGGAAGACAATCCGGCGCCTGTACTCAGATTTACAGGCATCCATAAATCCATAAGAAGCGATAAAAAAGATTATGATGAGGCATTTATGGATACAATTTTTCATAGAAATGTGCGAATATATTTAAAATATATTATGCCAAAAAAGGAATTTAAAGCGAGGTACAGAAAATGAAACAACTAAATGATGAACAAAAATGAGCGCTAAACTTATCATTATTATCATCAGCATTATTGCCGTGATTTTTCTTATGTTTTTTGTTTCTTTTTCTTTATTTGAAAAGAAAGATCCGTTTAGACTTACATCAGGAAAACAAATTTTTAAATACATTGGCGATTCTATAGAGTTGGAAGAGAGCACGGAAGAATTTAGTCAATTTGGTGAAAATCAAGAAATAAACAAAAAATTGGGCATACATAGAAAATACATAATTCTCAATGAACGGGATTCGGTTGCCTACTACTATGATGTTTTTTATTTAAAAAAATACAACAAATACTTTACTGTTTATTCATTTTATCCGGCAGATTCAACTGCTTTTGAGCGGATCCATAGAGTAAAAAATGTGGTATTGTCGGTAAATAAAAACCAATTGAACAATCCTTCCTATGGCGCGATAAACAATCCCATACCGGTTTTGAAATATGTTGGAAAAGAAGCGTCGATAAGAGATAACAATAGTGATTTCGATAAACCCAACATGAACTATTTGTATCAACAGAGTGTGGAGTACTATAGTCACACGCTATCGGATCAAGAATTTAATGCACTATTTGGGGATAAATGAAAGATGCCAAAAAGAATTTACACAGAGAACGCAAAGATTTGGATATCAGTATTTTTCCTCTGTGAACGTTGTGTTTTCCTTAGTGTTCTTTGTGGTAAAACAGATTTTTCACATAATCCCCTTAATGAGAGGGGGTTAAAAGGGCTGCAAGCACGATTATGTCAGGGCAGGGCAACACCCTGTCACAAATGAGTATCCACGCAATTTGAGCCCTGAAAGGGCAAAATCTACTATTCATGCAGGATGCCGCCCCGTCAGGGCTCAAAACGGAATGATGCACAATTTACCCAAGACGTTGCCATTGGGCTAAGATATATCAGGCTTACAGCCTTTTAATCCTTCGTGTCTTTGTGTTTACCATAAAAAGACGTTTACGTCTCTTGTCTGAACTGTGATTTGCATGATTTAGATGATTGTTATGATATTCAAACCTCAACATGCCAATCCTGTTTTTTATCATTCCACCGTTCATCGTTTTTATCCAGTTTCAATATCTTCCCCGATGATGCTTCCAACCGAACATGAAAAGGATAGGCTGACGATAAGGGTTGAGGCGTTTCCGGACGCTGCTCCAGCAATTCAAAGACAGCAACTGTTTTCCCGTTTTTTAGTTGCAAATAATCAAAGGCATGATCGGGGATGCGTATTTCCACATCGCATGGCGCCGTATCAAAATTGACGCAAATCAAGAGCAGGTCATTGTCCTGTTTCCGGAAACAGGCAAATTGTTTTTCGGGATTAAAACAGGGATTATTATAATTAACATACATCAGGTCAAACATATCTCCCTGGCATATAGCTTTTTCGTGTAAGGAGATGGTTAGCAAACGCCGGTAAAACGAACGCAATTTTTGCTGTTGCGGAAAGAGCAATCCGGCATCCCATTTTCCGTTGTTATTCCATTGATTGATAGAAGGTATGCCCCAATAATCGAAAATGGTAGTCCGCCCGTCATTGCCGCTGAATCCTTCCGCGCCGGATGCCGCTTCGCCCAGTTCCTGCCCGAAATAGATCATGGTGGGAGCTATCGAAAGTGTGCAGGCTACGATCATTGCCGGAAGCGCCAGTTGCGGATCGCCTGCAAAAAAGGGTGATGCGATGCGCTGTTCGTCATGATTTTCGAGGAAAAACAACATGCGCGGCAAAATGTCATTGACTTTTTGCCATGCCACGCTGATGTTTCGAGCCGGCGCCTCTCCGCAAATGATGGAGCGCAACGTATCGTACATCCCGACTTTATCATACAGATAGTCAAATTTGCCAAAATCAATGTACGACCGGTACAAAGAAGGGGTATACACTTCCGCAATGAAAATAACATCGGCAAACCGTTGTTTGATTTGTGGAATAGCCCATCCCCAAAATTCCACAGGAACCATTTCTGCCATGTCACAACGAAAACCGTCAACGCCTTTCTCCGCCCAAAAGAACAGGATGTCCCTCATTTTGAACCATGTATCGGGAGTCGGATTAAAATGGCAGGTTCGTCCCGCCTGATAATCGATGCCATAATTCAACTTAACGGTTTCGTACCAGTCGTTAATGGTTGGAAATGCCGAAAAGACGTCGTTTCCACTGGCTTTTGCAGGATATTCGTGATAGGGAACACTCTCGTTTTGCAACAAATTAAACTGTCCGGCAAAGAGTTGATTGGGTAAATAATAAAAATTGTTGTGAGGAGAAAATGATACATTTGAATTGTCGTCTTCGCCCAAATCTTTTATGCCGCAAGGCTTTGCAGCGGAGTGGTACTGACGGGCTACATGATTGGGAATGAAGTCGATAAGCGCTTTCAGTCCGGCATTGTGGGTGCGGGTTATCAGCGCCTCAAACTCCTGCATGCGCGCGGGCACATCCTCCGCCAAATCGGGATCGACATCATAATAATCCTTAATGGCGTATGGCGACCCTGCTTTGCCTTTCACAATGGCAGAGTGATCGCCGGCAATTCCAAATTTACTGTAATCGGTTTGTGTGGCGTGTGCAATGATGCCGGTGTACCATACATGCGTGATACCCAAACCTTTAATGCTTTTCAACGCCTTGTCGGTTATATCGTTGAATTTACCGCATCCATTTTCTTCTATCGTTCCGCTAGGGATGTTTTTAGTGCATCTATTCCCGAACAGGCGGGGAAGCAATTGATAAATAGTGAATTTCTGAAACATAATTTTAAAAAACAGCACAAATTTTTCTTACTTCTTCAAAACGTCTGAGTAATTTTTTATCTTTTCGTGCAACTTGCATATTATATTTTAATTGCATACGCATGAGGGTATCGGCTTCGACGCCAAGTGCCGCTTCAAATATCAGCGCGCTACTCGGCGTAAGCGGACGCTGTCCGTTCAAAATTTCATTCACCACAGAATAAGACATACCCATTTGAGCGGCAAGTTTACGCTGTGAAACGCCTCTGTATTCTATTTCTTCTTTTAGTATTTCTCCCGGATGTGTGGGACAAAAACCATAACCTAAATTTCCCATAAATGTCTTATTTATAATGATTTGACAATTCTATTATATTACATATTGTTGTAACTACTTCGGAAATAACCTGTTTTGTTTTAAATTCAATTCTATATTGGTCATTTATACGAACTGCCTCCAACCCTTCTTTGTCGCCTTTTAATTTTTCATAATTTAAGGAGTTATATTTATAAAGTGATTCAACGCCCGGAACGTTTTCTAATAACTCAATGCGCTTTTTGTACATTTTGATTATTTGCGGTTGGAAACGATGCTTTTTATCGTTGCATTTTCCCTTGTAATAAAGTTCCGAAAGGTACTTCTTATCAAACGTTATTTCCATAATATTATTTGCATACAAAGATAGCTATTTTTCTTACCATTCGCAAAATCTGCGAATAGATTTTGAAACTATTCTCCCATAGTGAATTTTTGAAACTTCATATCAATTGTATAATCATCGTTTACTCGTTTACTTCATGCTCAGTTGCACTTTTTTAGGCAATCCCTTTTTTACCAGATTGTAGGAATGGACAATCCATTCTTTTATGGTATCACTTGGTATTGTGTCATTCAGCAATACGGTATTCCAATGTTTTTTGCTGAGATGATAGCCGGGTTGTACGGCGTCAAATTCTTCCCGCAGGGCAATAGCCAGTTCGGGGTCGCATTTCAATGCGATGGCAGGTTCCGCATCGAGAGCAATGAGAGCAAACAGTTTTCCGCCCACTTTGAATACCAGCGTCTGATCGTCGAACGGAAAACCCTCCTCGCTGTGCGGGAGAGAGAGGCAAAATTCCCGTGCTGTGATAATATCCATGATAGCGTGGATTAAAATTTATGAGCAAAAATACAAAAATCGGCGGAGAAAATAGCGCTATGCCAACAAAATTTTTTATAAAATCCATTTAACAGCGCTATCAGGCTTGATTGTTAAAAAAAGAGGAAGAGTAAAGACGCACTGCATCTCTACAAAACGCAACACGGTTTTAGGAATGTATTTGCGTTTAATCTACAGTGTATGAATGGGTTATTTTCGTTGAAGTTTTGTAAAAAAAAAATCTTCCCTCTCTTTCATTCTTCAATAAAAAAATTTACCTTTGCTTTTTGTGTGAGTTTTGAACAATTTGCGTTGTTGCAAGGCAGTTTGATTCCGATAATTACTGAAATATTTTATCCAATGAAAACAATTTGCTTCTATTTTCAAGTCCATTTACCGATGCAGTTGCGGCGATACCGTTTCTTTGAAATCGGCTCCGACCACTATTATTATGACGATTTTGCCAATGAAGCAACGGTGCAGCGTATTGCACGCAGTTGTTTTTTGCCGGCTAACAAAGCGTTGCTGGAAATGATCCGTACCTCGCAGGGCAGGTTTAAGGCGGCATTTTCAATATCGGGTATTACATTGGAACTGTTGGAGTTATATGCGCCGGAAGTAGTGGACAGTTTCAGGGAACTGGCTGCCACAAAAAGCATAGAGTTTGTAACCGAAACCTATTCCCATTCGCTTGCTTCGATATACGATCCGGACGAGTTTGCCGTTCAGGTGAAACAGCATGAAGAGTTGATAGAAACACATTTTGGCGTGAAGCCGACCGTATTGCGCAATACAGAGATGATCTATTCGGATGAAATCGGTCAGATGATTTATGACATGGGCTATTCAACCATTTTGACGGAAGGCTCCCGTCATGTTTTAGGCTGGAAAAGTCCCAACTTTTTGTATGGTCATCCTTTCATTCCCCAAATTAAAGTGTTGACGCGTAATATGCGATTGAGCGACAACATCTCTTTCCGCTTCTCCGACTGGAGTTGGAGCGATTTTCCGTTGACGGCGGAAAAACTTATGGGGTGGATTAAAAATTCGCCTGAAAGCGAGAAGATTTTTTGCCTTTTTATGGGATATCAAACGTTTGGCGATCGGCAACGCCCTGAAAGCGGGATTTTTGATTTCTTAAAAGCGCTCCCGTATCATGCGCTGGTAAATCATATCTCTTTTTCGACGCCGAGCGAAATTGCCCGCAAATTTTATCCGATTTCGCCCATTGAGGTGCCTTATCCGCAATCGTGGGCAGGCGAAGAAAAGAATTTGAGCAACTGGACAGGAAATGATTTGCAGGCGGAGGCTCTGAACAAACTGTACCAAATGGGAGAGCGTGTCAGGCTTTGTTCAGACAAGGCGTTAAAACAGGATTGGCAATATCTTCAGGATTCGGAACATTTTCACTACATGACAACCAAACCGTGGAACGCTTTTACGGTTTATCCCAACTACGATTCGCCATACGATGCCTTTACCAACTATATGAATGTGTTGGCTGATTTTATCGACAGAGTAAAAGCTCAATTTCCTCAAACAATTGAAAATGAGGAGCTAAATGCTTTGTTGATAACCATTCGTAACCAGGAAATGCAAATCAGCGAATTGAAAAGCAAACTTGCAGAAAAAAGTGCACAATGAGAGATGAAACATAAAATAGCTCTTTGTGTTGATTTGTGTATTTTTATGGGTAACATTGTATAGAGACTTGAAGCGGGAAGTTTATGAACAGGTAAACATATTATCGATATGGCAACTAAAGAATTTATAAACAAACTTATTTTAGGCGATAACCTCGACATCATGAAAGCGATGGATAGCGAAACGATAGACTTAATCTATCTTGATCCTCCATTTTTTAGCAACCGAAACTATGAGGTAATTTGGGGCGATGAGGGCGAAGTGCGTTCATTTCAAGACCGTTGGGCAGGAGGAATTGAACACTATA
>JGI20166J26741_10611115_pt1 | contig 15545 bp, 20 predicted proteins | sample TergutCu122P5_FD_26741 | JGI IMG/M metagenome (IMG submission 26741)
CATCCCCAATCTCATCCCTTTTAGCTATAACCTTATATTTACTGTAGTCAACTATCTTAGTTCTCAATGAAATAGGTAAATCCAAAAATTCATCTGTAGCTATATAGCTATTAATACAGTCACTTATATAGAAAACAGCATCCCATTCATTAAATAATAATTTTACAAAAGGTCTATTATCTTTAATAGAAGGTAAATACTTAAAGTGGTTCCAAAAATCATCTCTTTTAACTATATATCTAAACAACTCATTAGGAAATCCTGCAACCCAGGCAGATTTTCTATCTTCACATTTATCATAATGTGCTACTACAGTAGAATTGCCATTTTGATTAATAGTTCTCATGTAAGTATGAGGAGTTCCTTCAATAGATTCCCATCCTAAAAATCCTTCAAGACTCTTAAAATATCCTGTAATAAAAAGTTCATCAGAGCTGCTTAGTATTCTATTATTATTTAACCATCCACTTCCTGTACAACAACTACCCCACTCCTGAAAATATCGTGCACTGTCTGAGCTTAACCTTGGACTGTGTGAATGTCTATATCCTGACCTTGCTTCAGCCAAAGTATAAGTAGCCTTATTCATTTGAAAAGTACCTAACTGCTCACCTAAGGCATTAAACTCAATCTTCATATAAATATCCTTTATATGATGATTAGCCTTCTCACTATTAGTTATATCTATATGAGGATAATGTATAACTACTTTAGCACCAGCTATACTATTCATCAAACCTTGTCTTAACCAGTCAACAGATTCTATATTAGGATTATTAGTCCATAAATAATCAAAGAACTCTTTAGACCTTAAATATTCTGGCTCAAACAGATTAAAGATATATACAGTTTTATTTAATGTAAAAACTGGTTTGAAGACTACAGTAATTTCATACCTGTTATGACCATAGAGTCCTTCTAATACATCTCGCACAATCATAAGAGTATGGGGGATATAGAATCCCCCATTTAACCTCTTAAGATAGTCTTCAAAAACTTCATCCTGCATTATTTCAGCATATTAGCAAGTTTCTCAAGTTCTAAATCTGAAGGAACATCATTTAAGCTCAAGCTATCAACAATATTCTGTAAAAGTTTAGCACCTGCATAGATAGTTTGAAGAGCCTGGTTAAGCTGTGTTTTAATAACCTGGTTACTATCTACAGCTTTTACTTCTACTTTGTGTTTACCAGATTCCATAGCCTGGTTAATTCCTTCTACTTTAGATGCTTTAGGCTCTACAGCTGTTTTATTCCACTGAGCTAACTTAATCTCCATAGTAGCTGTACTCATTTGAGTATAGTTACCAAAGAAACTTCTTGCAGCTGCACTGGTTTTCGGATTTTGGCACAAAGATTTAATCTCTGCCTTCAGTGCTTTATAATCAGCACCTGATTTAATTTTCTGATTAGGCGTCATAATAATAATAAGATTATTAGTAAATCCGTCTCCCTTTTGAATATTGGTAGGAAGTAACGCATCATCATTAACTAAGGTAAGTTTACTGTTACCTTCAGTTACGTTTACATCATTAGTATCCCAACCTCTCTCTCTTAACTCTCTTTTCAATTCCCCCCAAGTACGGGCACTGGATTGAAAATCACTTCTTGGCTTTCCTTGTTGCCAAGCTGAAATTGTCCTTTGGACTGTAGGCACTTCTGCCACGTTGTTTACAACATTTAAATTCATATAATTAATTAATTAATTAAGGATTCTAAGACCCTTATAAAAACATCTTTTCCATGATTATGATACAAGTCTGAACTATCTTTTGACTGATAAAATTCAGGTATCTCAATCTGTTTTAGGTTAAATAAATCTGCAAGGATTTTACCTTGTTCTCTACCTGTATTTATTCTGGGATTAGTATAATCATTATCATAGAGTATATAGGTATTCTTTCTTCTAATTTGCTCTATAACATGCTTTTTTGGATGAGTAGTCTCACTTTGAAGAGCTACTGAAGGTATCCCTAAATTCTCCCATATACATAAGGCATCCTTAAGGCTTGAAGTTATTATCAAAGAATCTGATGGTGTTTTAATTGCCTGGTCCCACAAAGACCATACAGAGTTATTATGGTTATTCCTCCACTTATATTCCTTAGAGTATGGCTGATATACTTTAAGTGTAGTCCTGCCATCCTTAAATTCTACAAATACATAAGCATATTTATCAGCTACAAATCGTGCTGTACCTATATAAATATACTTAACAGGAAATACTCTTCCAAACTCTAACCACTTCAGGCTTATACCATAACTTCCCCAGTAATCCAAATCATGTTTTTCCCATTTTCTAACCTGCACATTTAAGTCAGGTGATACTCTGGGGCTTCCTTTATGATGAATACAGGGATTGTTATGATGTTTCCTAAACTCTGTAAAACCACCTGTTAATTTTTCTTTTAACTGCTTCATAGAACTACATCTTAAAAATTTCATCAACAATTCTATAAGGCTTCCACTTTCACCAGTAGAAAAGTCCTTATAGAATATATGATTATCAAATCCATAGAAGAATCTGAATGAAGGGTGGTTATCCATTCTCAGTGGACTGCATATAGTTTGAGGTATCTTAAATACCCCAAAGAAATATTCAACAATAGCTTCCTCTGATATATCTTCAATAAAATCACTTGCACTAAGTTTTAAGGGTTTCCCCTTATTTATCATGCTGCTGGCATGAAGTCCTTAAAGGGGTCTTCTCCATCAGTAGAAGGCTTTGTAAAACTTGTAGGACTACCTGCATTGAAAGGTCTTAACTTAGAATCAGGCTCTCCAAAATCTGTATTAGGATATGAACCATTCTTTTTCATTTCAGCCAACTGACTGTAAACCTTCTCATATTTAGTTATACCATAACTAACAGGCAATCTTGAACATATATCCTGATATTCTTTACCATCAGAAGTTCTTACACCACAAAGCAGTTTAATCTGATTATCTGCCTGAAAAGATAAAGCCTCTTTAATAATAGATACATTACCTGCAATCAGTTTCTTTATATCAGATACTTCAAACTGCATTAATGATTGTTCCATTTCTTCCTTACTCTTCAAAGACCAGGTATTAGTATCCCTGTTATAATTCCTGTAATCAGGAACTCTTAGAAATACCTTAAGGAAATCAATTAATTCAGCTTCCCCATTATAAGCAGGTCTCATACCATCAGTACTAAAGCAACTCTTAACAGCATACTCAGGCAAGGTTTTATTTTTGAAATCTTCCTGTGTCAGCCAGATAGAATTGCCATAAGCATTAATAATCTGATACTTTCCTTCTTTACTCTGCCTCGGTTCATCAGTTAATACAAAGGATACTCTTGTGGTAAACCCTTTAATACCATAAGCCTCTTTATGTTCATCATTGAGCTTTAATTGGAAGGTGATAAACACCCCCTTTTTACCATCCTTTTCAAAAGTATATTCAAACTCCTTGTCATACTGTCTGTCAGGATACATCTTTTGCATCTCTGTTTTGGTCATATTAACACCTGAAATATAAAAAGGTGCTATACCTACATACCTGTCAAATCCTACAGGCTCTTTTGTTTGTTGTCCTTTACTTAATGCCATTACTCTTTTGTTTCTGTTTCTTCTTTAGTTACTGTTTCTCCTTTTTCCTTAGCCTCTAATATAGCTATTTGTTCTTCAAAAATAGCATTCTTAGCTTCTAATTCTCTAATCTCGTCTCCCAGTTCATCCAGGATTTTCTTTGCCTTTGCCTTCTTTTGGGCAATCCTTCTTTGGGCAGGTTTAGCCATCTCTCTATACCTTGTTAATTGCCCTCTTTCTAATAATGTTAAAGCCATTTTACTTAAAATTTACTTATTGCTGTGTAAAAACTTCTATATTCAGGATAAGCTAATATATTTTCAGCTTTACCTGATTTAAATACTCTTTGACAGGCTCTCCAAACATCACTTTTGAATCTTGCCTGTATATTAAACAGAGGTGTAAACCCCTCAAATCCCCACTCCTTCAAGTATCCCCTAAATGTACTTTCATCTAAGACTATACCTTGGTCTACCTCCATACTGATGAATTTTACATCCTCAGTATTAGCTGTTACAACTCCTTTAAGTACAAAGTCTGCATGATGAATCATACTCTTATTTTCAGGGTCATCTAAAAGAATAGTTAAAGAATCTATATGAGGTCTTACATTCCTCATAAGAACATGATTATTGTTAATCTCCTTATATTGCTGAAGATTAACAGGAATACCAATCACTTGCTTCATAATCTCCCAAAAGGTAGGATTTCTGTCGGCGATTTTAATTTTCTTCTTTTCATCTATAACAAGACCATTTGAATCTGTTATAGAGAACTTCCTCTCACCATTTCTCCATTCTACATAGAGAATAAACTCATGTCCAAACTCATTTTTAACTCCTATTATCCTTTGAGGATAACCCTTAGTATCATCTAAGGCAACAGGTTTAATCTTATTTTCCATTATATATATATATTAAAACGTTAGTCTTATTAAATACTAATACCTTATCCTTCCTAAAATCATCCATAATATACTGTATGAGTTGTGGAAGTAATCCTCTTCTTGTTGCAGATAATATGAATACTTGTGATTCAGTTTTATCCATTCCTTTATCTATACAGTAGTCATAAATAAGTTCTGACTGACTGTATTGACCTCTAAAGAAAGCTATTATCTTTTCATTAGTAATACTCATTAATTTTATCTACTACAAACTGTAAATCATTTGGTATAGTCAGACTATCAAACATACCCTCAGGACTTTTAGCTGGTATCTCAACGCCATCTATTTTAGTCCTATTAGTATAGAACTGATATGTAACCACATCTTTGCCAATAGTTGGTTTACAATATAAACAAATACCCATGACTTCTACAGGATTATACTGGTCTTCGACTAATTTACCAACCAGTTTAATCTTCTTCTTTACTATAACATTATCTGACACTTCATCATCATCATGAAACATACCAAACACTATCAGGTCTTTCCTAAGAGTTTGAATAAGCTCCAATAAACTTTGAAAGTTCTTAGCTATTACAGTAAATTTACTATACCCTGTTTCAGTTGCTTTATCAAAGAACTCCTTAGTCATTAAGAACCTCATATCATCAATAACTACTACCTTAATTCCAGACTTATCTATTTTATTTAATAGAGCTGTAAGAAGACCATAATTATTAATCTGAAATAGATTTTGACTATCTATATAGTTCTTTGATGCACCCTTAAATGGTAAGTCCTTACCTAACACATTTATTACTACTGTGGTTTTGGGGTCTAAATTAATAATACTTCTGCTCTTCCCAGAGCCTGTATCTCCTAAAATTCCAACAAATCTTGCCATACTATACTTTTATACTTTCTAATATCTTTACAGGTTTTTTATTTACTCTCCAGGCTGTATAACCTATAATACATCCTGTCCCTACTGCTGCAAGGGCTATTATAGTTAGCCCTAAACTAATTATTAACATAATCCTTGTGCTCTTTTAGCTTTTTCTACCCATACTTGAATGTTAGGACTACTTGGACTTGGTAACTCTTGAAAGAAATTAACTGCACCATCAAAATACAGCGCACATGTACCACCAGTCCTACCATTCCTGTTTAACACTACTTCCAGGAATCTTATATTATCTTGAAAGAGATTAATATTGTACTTCTCCCAAGTTGACTTCTTAAATCTGTAGGGACTAAATATGCCCAACATTACATTCAAGTCATTCTTGGTTGATTTATTTTCTGCCAAATTTCCAGGATGAGGAGTTAATCTATCCAGCTTAAAGGTTTCATTAGATTGACTTTCTGCACTCTGCTGCTGAATATTAACTATAGTAAATTTATAATAGTTTCTTAGATTAACACAATCTTTACTGCTAAATTTACCTATAGACTCTCTTAAATTCATCCCTTTTTCACTACTTAATAAACTCAGGTGGTCAACTATTGCTATCCAATATTCATCTTTATCATCTTTTTCAAAATGGTCTATAACCTTTTTATCTTCATATTCACCTGTAATCTCATTTCTCCACTTGACTGTTTTATATACATAGTGTCCTCTCTGTTCAGCAAACTCTCTACATGCTTTATATATCCCAAAAGGATTACTGCTCTTTTCATCAAAGATTACATTCTCCTCAAGAAAATTAAAAAACCTGATATATTCCTCTGATTTCAACAATTCTATAACCTCCTCACCTAAAGGCTTATTAATAGAATTTAGCTGACTGCTGTCTACCCTTATTCTTCCACCGGTATGCCAGTATATCCAAAAACAGGTAAGTTGGTCATACTTCTCCTGAACAGCCATTTCAAGACTAAAGTATAATATCTTTAATCTTACCTTATCCGGGTTATTAAAAGCATAAATAATAGGACTTAATAAAAATAGAAAATCTGTAATTTGGCTTTTTGCACTCTTTTCATTACCTGATACTAAATAGTATTTACCTTGTTCTATACCAGGAAACTCCTCTCTAAAACTCCTGAAAGGTGATGGAATACAATTAACTCCACCACTTAATACTTTCTCCCTCTTCTCCTGTATATCCTTTAATCTTTCTCTATGGAGCTTGTCCATTTATTTATTCTATAGTTCACAAACTCATCTATTACTCTAAGTGCTGTCATATCAGGTCTGTCAAGTATAAACAATCTTAACTCATCAGAGTAGCCACCTTTATCTAACTCATTAAAGTTAGGCAGCTCTGAAGCCTTAATATTAAGAAGTAAATTATCAAATGTGGTATTAATTCTATTCAGCGGGTCTGCTATATCTAATTGGTGTAACCTGTTATCCACAAAGTGTTGCAATGATTTTAATTCTTTATACTTAAATGAAGGTTCCCATTTATTATTAGCTTCTTCTCTTGCTTGAATCTTATATTTTGATAGCCTCTGTTGAACCTCTCTTGCTGCTGAATCAATATCAGCTTTAGTCCACTTCCCCATATCTCATTCTTGTTGTTATAATTTCTTCATCTACTCCAAGGTTTTCAATCTGAGTTAATAAATCAGATTGCCTACCTTCATTTTCATCCTGTTTCCAAATGAAATACTTCAGTAACCTCATAAATCTATTATCCTCACTAAATGAGTCAACATACTTCTGAGTAGCCTCAAGGATTACTTCATCCGGATAGTTACCATATTTCTTAAAGAAAGCAAGTAACTTATCCCTTACCTCTGGTGTATTACACCTCCAGTAATGATTAGTACCTGCTTTCTTTCCTTCTGGGAATATAGCCTGCATCTGCTTAGCTAACTCCTCACATCTCTCAGTCATTTCTTTACCTGATTTACCCTCACTTCTAATAAGGATTTCCTTAATAACATCTCTACCCTTATCAGATAAAAAGTAACCAATTCCTATACCCTGAAATAATCTTTCCCCTATATAGAACTTCTCATTTAACAGACTCTCTTTATCAGGAGAATTATACTTCAAAGATAAAAGGAATATAAAATCACTCATAGTAAGACCTGACTCCTCTACTACTTTCTCATTAACCACCATATAATTGTCTCTTGGCTTCCATTGTAAGACATTCATGTATAAGATTACCCCAGTATAACCTTTCCTCAGGACTTAGACTTAATATCCATCCTGACAGTTGTTGACTCTCAGGAAACCCTGATATTAAGGATACTCTCTTATACTTCAAAGCCTCTACTAAATGAGCCAGACACTCAGGGTCTAAGGAAAATAGATATTTCTTTATTCTCTCTTCCTGAGCAGCTTTATCCTGTCTTGAAGACCATAAATAAGCCACAATTATAATAAGTATTATTCCAACTATTACCATGCCTACTTCCATAATTCACCAACTTCTAATTCAGTTATATACTGAGGGTCTATACCCTCGCAAATCTTTTGTAAATACTCCTCATCTCTTGTATCCTTCCAATAGAAGATATACTGAGCAGGCTCCTCACTTCTTAATATTCTACCATGTTTTTGTACAAATGGTCTCTCCTTACCATCAAGCTGAATTATTACACCAGCTTCAATATTCTTTAAGTTCTGACCCTCTGTTAGTTTACCTACACAGAATATAAGATTAACTAAACCTTTATCAAAATCTTCAAGAGCTTTAACATTCTCATTTTTAGACCTTTTAGAATGAATTACCTCTGAATTTTTAACAGATTTAGCTTGAAGCTCATCAGCCTGCTCAATAGATGTACAATAAACTACTGTCCTTTTGTCATTACAGTTCAGCATTTCAAGTACCTTTTGAGTTTTCATATTACCCAAAAGTCTTTTCCTCTCTGAACCTGCATGAAGCCACTTAATCTTATTAAACTCCTGATATGTCTTCATAAACTGTCTTCTAAGGTATTCTACCTTATTATCCCAGTATTCAGAAGCCTCTTTTTGAGTACATTGAATAGTAAGATTTACATTAGGATACTTCTGCCTGTTTCTAAATTTGCAGGCATCAGGATATGAACAATTTATTAATACCCTCTTATCTTTTACTCCCCAATACTCATTAATCTGAATACATCTGATTGTATCATTAAGTTTTAAGGGTATAAGATATATATCAGGCTCAGGAAGTAACCCCCATCTTATAGCTTGAACTATACTTACTCTTGAATAGAAGCCCTTCTTATCCTTAAAGAGAGACTCTTTAAGCATATCCTTTATCTCTTTATCAATAGTAGCAGAAAGACATATTACCTTATCTACCTGCATAGTCTTAAGATATGATTCTCTAAGGTCTGAAGTATGATGCACTTCATCAAGTATTATTAAGTCCCACTTGGTATTCTTATACTTATGTAAGCTGGCATAACATTCAATGACTACATGAGATTTACCTCTTATAAATAGAGGCTCATTCATCTGTGACCATTTAGTAAGCTCCTTCATCCAATTCATCTTATGGGATTCCTCAGCTACTATTAATAAAAGACTATCAGGCTTCCAATAGTTTATTAGCTCACAAGCTCCAAAAGATTTACCAATCCCTGTAGCCCACTCAAGTATAAACATATTATGGTCTTTAGCTTTATTAAGCAGTCCCTTCTGTAATTCTTCCTTTGTCATTTCTTTCTTTTATTGATAAACTTCTCTCCCAATCCCCTTGCTCTATTACTGTATATTGAGGCTGATAAAAGTCAGACCATTTATATATCTCTGAGGTATCTATCACAAGACAAGGGAAATGAATATCATCCCTTGTTATATGATTAAACAGATTACTCCAGCTAATAGGAAACATAGGGTACTTCTCAGCTATTCTCTTTTCTAATGATTCTAAATCATTGCTGCTTCTTAACCATTCCATTTATTTTATTTGTATAAGTTGAATCCTTTGCATAACTGTTGCCAAGTAATCTGATGTATTCACCTCTTGTCATTCTTTTAGCTGACCAAGCCTGCCAAAGAGCATAGTCAATAATTGACATCTGCCAGTTGTCGTATACACCATACCCATTAGAAACATCAACCTGAGTTGTAGGTCTGGAATTAACGCCTCTCATACCAAAGAGATTATTATTCTCTCTAAATATTTTTGATGTAAAATTTCCAGACTCCAACTTAGCTTGTTGCAGAACAATATCCGGGTGAGCTATATTTAATAACTCAACCCAGAGTTTAACACTATCCTCAAAACTTAATTGGGGTGTATCTACTACACACACCTCTATCTTTTTCTCACTGTCTTGAGAAACCTCTGGATAATACCTGCTTTGTATAGCAATCCATATAATACAGACTGTTATAAATCCCACTACTACCCATACACTTTTCTTTCCATTCATAATACAAAGATAGGGGTAGTTTGATAGACTACCCCAAATTACTTATTTTACACTAAAAATATCCAACCAGTATCAGTTTTCTTCCAATTCCACAGGAAGTACGCCTGTATATCTTCATCATCTTTATCCTTACAAAATTCTACTACTCCTAAAAGAATAAGTCCTATACAAGCAAGAATAAATCCTAATATAGGTACAAAACTTAACCCCCAAGCAAGTAGAATAAAATATAAAGGAATTTTTGAGGCTTCCTCTTTAGTTTCAGCAAAAATAGCCCAATTAAAGATATGTCTCAACCAAAGAGATATAACTACTACCAATCCTATTGGAAGGTAATAAAATAAAAATCCACAGACACTCATACTACTTCAAATCATTTAAGTTCAATATAAAACCATTTGAACTACCACTTACTGTAGGTACATCACCCTTCCATTTCTCAATCCACATCTGTTGTAGAATCTGTGAGTTCAAGCCTTTCTGTTTTAACTCATTAGATACCTTTTCCCCAGCAGCGGCAATTACCATTTTAGCACTATCAGCTCTTGCAGCAAGGATTTCATTTTCCTTCTGCATAGCAACTTGCTGTGCTTTATTTTTGGCATCAACAGCAGCAACTATAGTAGCAGGATATTTTAAGCCTGATGTAATATTATCCAGCTTAATATGTTCCTCCCCCAGCTTATCACTTAACTGTTTGGCGACTGCAACTTCAATATCATTCCTTCGACTTATAATTTCATTGGTAGTAAAGCTGTTTAATTGCACCCTGAAAGCATCTTTCACGTAATTATAGATAGCTCCCTCAACAATTTCATTAAATGGCTTTAAATACTTACCACAAACCATATAAGCATAACCAGGCTCAACATACAAGTTAATAGTAGGGTCTACAAAGAACTCGCTACCATCTTTTGCATTAATGGTAAATTCTTTGTAAGTCACTGTAACAACGTGAGTAGGATATTTCAGTATTTCAGTAACAATAGGGTTATAAAATACCCATCCTGTCTTTTGGTCATCTTTGGTAATACCTCTATCACCACCTGCCAAACTTACTTTCACTCCTTCCCAAGTTGTACCAACTTTTGTAACACATGATGTCATAGATAACATCATAACAGCAATAGCTGCAAATAAAATAAATCTTTTCATTTCTTTTTTTTAATTTAACAGATTCTTAACACATCAAATAGGAAATTCCTATTGAGTTCACATTTTTAATACACATCTTTTCAAACTGCATTTGCAGTGCCTTAAAAGACTGAGCTATAGAAGTAGATGACCCAAGTATAATACCTTCCTGGTGAGTTTGGGTTGTACCTACATTGGAAGACATCATTACAAGCCCCCAATTTCTGTTAATTTTATCCTCTGACTTTTTCTCTCTGGCTTGTAAATCTTCTACATCCTTTACAAACTTAGATACTAAAGCTGCAAACTCAGGATTAGCTCCTTCTACTACCTCTTGAGGTTTAACTTCTTGTTCAACCTCCCTTTTAATTTGTTCTTGTTTAACCTTTTTCATTTTACTTAAAATTATTTATTAATACAACATTTTTTGTACTTTAATCCACTACCACAAGGACAGGTTTCATTTCTGTAGACTTTCTTTGCCACCCTAACCAAAGGTTGAATAAGTTGCCTAAAGTAGTTCTTTGGTAACTTTCTTGTACCTCCATTTCTCTTATAGCCTGTTACAGCTATAGGTGCATTAATATACTTCAATCCTCTTTTTTTCATATCTTATAAAATTTGAATATCAACATGCCTGCCATCACTTAGGGTTTTAGCCCAACTCAATACTCTTTGCATAGTTGGCATATATCCCCCATGATAATCATAGGGTCTTTCTGTTAACCATACATGAAGAGTCTCCTTACTAATTTTCAAAGACCTGTAGCACTCGCCGCTATTAAGTCTTGAGGGTTCACTAATCTTTAACAAAAGCCCTTCAGCTTTGTCAAACTCCTTCTTGTGCTTATCTACTTTATGCTCTTTTGATTGAGGTTCTACCACCTTCTTCAGCATTGCATTAAATAGAAGAGCTTGTGCCAATCTTGCAAGATTGTTGCCACCTCCATTTGACTGGTCAGTGGACTTAGCTAAATCTATCACTTAACTCTTTTAGAGAATTATTACATAAAAATAGGGTAGTACAGCTATCACAGAAATACTACCCTCAAAAAACAAAAAATCATCAAAAAACGAATTTTACAAAAATCACAGAAATCATAGTAGTCCCACAAGGATTTGAACCTCAATCCTCTGAGTATCAGTCAGGAGCACTAACCATTATGCTATAGGACTATTTAGAGTATATAGCTTCACAGTATATACCCTCAAGTTTAACTTAAAATTTTACAGAAATTATTGAGAATTATGCGTTAAAACTCTCAATGTGGAATAGACTTGAGTTGAACAAGTGACCACCAAATTTTCAGTCTGGCACTCTACCACTGAGTTACTATTCCTTTACTGTGGAGGTGCAGGGATTTGAACCCTGGTCTTACCATCTTTTTAATAATAATACTTATTACATGCTTATATTGAGCTTGACTAACTTAACAATCAATCCACCAGTCAGTCTATTCCTGACAGCCAAATCAGTTGAAACGTTCCCTGTAGAAACATATAAATAACTACCATTTCTGTTTCAAAGCTGGTAGCCCACTCATCTCTTTAACTACTATGCTGCAAGAGCATAGTCAGTAGAGAAAGAAATAACATTACTGTTGCCTCTTATTGTTTTTTCTATTTCAAGCCATAGATGGCTGCATGATATTATTACCTACTTCAATGGCAATCAAAGCCATTCACCCCCTTGATGCAGTTATAAAACTTGACTATCAAAACTTCCCTGCAATTTGTAAGTTTGTACGTTCCACCCCCTCTCAACCTTTGTGTCCTCACATTTACTTTTCACCTGTTTTTCACCTGTTTAGGATACTTTAGGATACTTCTTCATGCTCTAACTGTATGCCTGGTATATTGAAGAGGATTAATGTAGTTTTTTAGCATCTTTTTAGTTATATCTTAAAACTACTATAAAAACATGTCAACTTAATATCAATTACCCAGTAAAGCCATCGTTTCAACAGGAATCACGGTCACTCAAATAGAAGGATAACCTGTAATATTAATAATACTTTATAACTTTAGATAGCAGTACAATTATCGTCTGAAGCTACCAAAGTCTAAAAGTATATTACCTTCTAAGTCCGGGTAATATTTATAAATTTTCTTCAATCCATTTATCAATAGCTCTATTAGCAGGATATATAACTCTTGCTTGCTTAACTCCTACTTCATGAGCTTCTCTGCATAATTTTTCTACTTCTTCTCTACTCCAACTATCCTTTACAGGATATATTGAAATAGTATTGTCAGGTGCTACTTTTAACTTGTAATTAATACAGTCTGCTGCACAATCTCTTTTATATCCACAGTCAATGGTTCCATCACAAACATCTTTTTCATACTCAACCATTACTTCCCAAATACCACCTTTATCACAGAATTTTTTGATAAATTCATTGGATGGTCTTGGTAAATAAGTAGTTAAATCTCTTTCAGTTTCATCTTGTGGAGAATGATATTCTCCTATGACTAATGAATCTGTTGTAGCAATGATTTTCTTCCACCAACTTGGATAATAATCACTAATAGATTCAGATACCTTAAAAAAACATCTTTTTAATCCTTCTAAATTAGTATCATATACCCAATCACCTTCTTTTATCTTATCATCTGATAAGATATAGAGATTGAAGTATTGCCCTCTTGTATGACCTGGAATATTATGAAAATAATTTACTCCAAGTCGAATGGCTGCTTTCTCATTAGCAGGAAGCATAACTGCTTTACATTTCTTCTTCATAAGATTGAATGTTTTAATTTGTTAATAATAATAATAATTTGATGCCTCACCAAGATTCAAACTTGGACTGCCATAATCAAAGTCTGGAGTACTGTCATTATACTATGAGGCAATAGACAGAATACATTTGTCTTTGAAAACCCATTCTTCAAGTTGTTTTAATTTGCTGTATGTATTCTTATACAGGTTTTTATTTTTGCTATTCCAGTGCTCTGACCTAAGCTACTTGTTCAGCTTAAACAAGATAAGGACTTTGAAACCTTATGACCCCTGGACCCATAAGCAGTATTGCTGTTAAAAACTTTATCAAGTCACTGTTTAACTATTTTAGGTTTGCCAACTAATTTTTGTTAAAAGTTTGCTGTAAGTGACTTTATGCAGATGAGAACCGTGTGCTTAATAAGTTATCAATTTATTGCATTTTAAGTTGCTGTATCTCATCTTATCGCAGGTGTATTTATAATTTTGTTTTTGCCATTAAAATTATTGTTGTTAATTGCTGTAATACACCTTATCAGGTCTCACATAATATATACCCTACCAACTGGGTGAATCTTCCTTTTAGGTGGAAAATACTGGACTTGAACCAGTGACAATATGTATTTGCTGAGGAGACCTTATAAACAACCTATAAAATAAGGGCTTACACACACAGGCTGCCTTTATAAACTTCAGTTGTTTTTGTACCGATGTACAAAGTTTTAATCATGTGAAGAGATTAATCAGTTCTTTAGGCTTTCATTAACAGAAATAATCCATAAAACTACAGGGTGCATAGTTAAATACTCACCATATCACCTGATTAATCTCTTCGGGTTAAACTTAAATTACAAATTATTTAGTAGTTTTTGTAATTTGCTGTTTGTGCACCCTTATATCCATTCTCTTCCCTGTTTATAATTTACTACATCTACAGGCATATCTTTGAACTTCTCTGTATCCACAGACTCAACCTGGTCACAACAAGTAACTATAAGTTTTGTATAGAAATTCTTAAAGTACCTTGATACAATAGAATTATTCATCCTGATGCTATGAGCTAATAAATTAAAATCCATTGGAGCTATTCTGAATTTACCCTGCCAATTACTTTCAGGATTATTCATTATAGCATCCACACCAGGATGAAGATTTACATCACCCTCCTTAAATGGTCCATTACCATGCCTTGTCATATAAGCTCTCACTACATAATTAACCATAGGGGTGTCATTAATTGACAATGAAAGGCGTGGGAGAGACCCTAATATCTCACAAGCATTTAATGCTGTAGTATTAGACCTTGTTACATGAGGAAATATACCTAAATTCTTATCAAGTAATATACCCTGTGAGCCTTCAAATACTGTATTTGGGTAATGCTCTGGAGTAGAAACTTTTATATTTTTCCTAAACCATTCTATAGAATCACACCACTTATCAAACTCTTCAACTACATAGGCTTCATAATCTATCTTTACTTGAAGAGGAAGATTTGATAAAACAGTATCATAGTATCTACCTATATTCCACATCTTATTTTGATAGATAGAGTCTACCAACAAGTCTGAAGCATAAAGAGTCATATGCTCTTCATTTCTACCTATTGTAGCACCAAATCCTACACCTACTGAGCCATGTTTGTTAATACCCTCAATAACTTTGTTATAACCTATATCATAAGGAGTAGTAACCATAGCTAATGGGTCAATCCAATAAGCATCAAGTATATTATGTGTACACTTAGGTTGGAGTATATCATATTCCCACTTAATACCCTTTGGGTAAATAGTACAGTAGTGACTGATATAAGTACCAGCCTGTTTGAAAGTACCGGAACCAAATTGTGAGAATACATGCTCCTTCCCATTAGCACAAACAGTATGACCAACTTGATGACCCCCTG
>JGI20166J26741_10613337_pt1 | contig 15532 bp, 6 predicted proteins | sample TergutCu122P5_FD_26741 | JGI IMG/M metagenome (IMG submission 26741)
AACACTGACCGACACTTTTGTGCACACAGCCCCCCCCCCCTCTCGCTGCAGCATTGTGATGGGGAAAAGGCTTTGAAGAAAACATTATGCGCCCTGTATTGGGAAAAATGTCCAAGGGTAAGCTTGGGCAGGAAACCCACTTTAGCAGATTTCTATACTAGGATTCAAACGTGAAGCCGAGTGACTGCTAGGGACACTTGTGACGTAACATAATTGTCAGATGGTGAAAATAAAGAGAGAGCAACAGCCTGCGTGCGATACGTACTTCTTTTTGCAACTGCCAATCTTTCAGATGATCTGTTGCGACTGCAAGTGCGTACCTTTATGTAAAATAAAGTTGTTAACTGTTTTTGACAATTAAAGACAAACACTTCACATCAACAAATAATGTACCTAGTTTTTCCTGTCATCACAGTCGAAACGCAAGCTGACCCCCATAAAGTCCCTCGTTACATTACACAACCACCCTACATTGCCACCTCCAACAACTAGAAATCACTCCGCTTGATTGCTCTGTGTCCAGTCAAGTACCCTGTCACACATGCTAGACGATCGAGAAATTTGGCTTTGAATCCCGGTGCTCACACCGGGTACACTCAGTCTCCTGTCCAAAGTGCACCCAGGGCTATTTCCCCGGGGATAAAACGGCCGAGGCGGTAACCTGACAAATTACTTTCATCCACTGCCTGGGACAAGGACATCTTCACTTCCCCACACGTTTTCTTCCTGCAGCGTTCAACTGGCCATACGGACAGCTATAAACATTTAAATACACGCTGTTATTTAAAAACGAAATTAAACTGGAATAACAGCACGAGGTCCATAAACTCACTTTGTGGCGATCCGAGTGCAAAAAGAGTATCGGGGTGAACTGGCTCGCAGTCATCGGCTATGGAACATGCATCAGATGAGGCGCTGTGACGATGTGCTGCAATTCAGACTGAATCTGAAGTGTTTTAACTCAGCCACTCATCAGACTCTGGATATCCAGAATTCCGCTCCACTACGTCATTTCCTTGTTTCTTGTTCGCAAAGGAACAATTGTTGAAGAATTTAGCTGATCAAAATTCCACAATTTCTCCTACTACGGTAAAAAAGATTTCTCCACATGGACAAAGCAGCGGTGTGACAGACTTTTCTTCCAGCGCTTCAATTGCTTCCTGCCATGTAAACCACCAGTGTTCTAATCTCACGTGTCATCCGAGGCCGATGTATAAGGCCCTTTTGCGGAATTCAGTCTTACTTAACTGCTACTAATAAAGCAGATGAACAATTTCATTCGTTTGAAACTTACAACACAAACGATGACATAACCTGGACCCTACCTTAAGTCATCCAAATGCGTTAGCTCAAATCCTACTTATGTCAGATTGATTTTAAGGCCTAACTTCATTCTACGACATAAAAACATGACTCCCTGATGTATTTCCTTTGATATTTTTGAAACAAAATTTTGCAAGCATCTTCCAAGTCTTCACGCTTCAACATGCAAGTCCAGAGCACTTCACATTCACAGATCAAACCACCGTAACATTAAGCACAAGTAGAAGTTACGAAGTCCCACATACGGGAACTTCGTCCATCGTACTGGTACTTCGTATGTCTTAAGTCATATTTCCGCAACGTTCGTAAGCCAGCTAAAAATAAAGACTGTGCCACCATTCAAGAACGTAAACACAATTAACTGTAAACAGGAGTTACAGAATTCTTAGCTTCTGTTTACAGGTACACTTAATCCACTGTTGCTAGGATCGGTGATACAACAAACGTACTCCGGAACCGATGATCATTCATGTCCAAATTCGCCCCGCCTCTATTGCAATCAATTATTGCAGTGCTTCCTGTCAATACAGGCACCCCCACCCCTCAATACATGACAACACTGGTATAGGATGCCAATAGAATCAATGAGCATTTGTTGCCTTCTATTTTATACATTATTAAAATTCTGCACAAACGCTCTCTTTCATTTCCCTCTGCAGTCCATTCTGTGGTAATGGAATTACGTTGTAGAAAGATCAGTGGTTCGCGCCCAGGTAACGATAAAAGTTTTGTTGTGAGTTCAATTAGCGGAAGGTCCGTAATGCGCTGCTCTCCGTCCCTTGTGGTCCAAATGATGCGCGTAAAAACGTTTAATTTTAGGGAAAAAATTCAGTTTGATACATGCGAGGGTCGCGCAATCACCCTACTGCAACACACAACAATACAAAAAACACTGTGAAAGCATTTTTCTGCCCAATGTTTCCCGACATCCGACAGAGCACAACTTCGCTTGAAGGTTCTATCAGGCTTGGCAGATTTGTCATTATGATAAAGTAGATGAATATAAGACGGATTAAGAGCGACAGGAAAAAACCGAAGGACTCGGAGAAAACCTGTCAAAGTTAATCTAGACATTATTAAAACATTCAATTCCTAGCTCACATAAAACTTTTCATCACCATAACAAGGACGGAATAGTTAATTCTGGGCAAAATAAGGAGTCTGAGTGTTAAAACAGGAAGTACATGTATCAACTACTGTACTTTACCAACCCTTATAATCGCGTTTAATCCATAACAGACACGTTCTTTTCTTACTACCGTTACCAAATGTAGATTCGCAACCAATTACACTACCACATACAGCACGTCTCTGCGCTTGCTTCCAGTTCTTAGTTGGGTGACGCTGTTGAGTAATGGCTGCCTATACGTCACAGGAAAGGTGTTTTGGGGCTTACACTTCTCTTCTCAGGGCTTACGAGCAGTTTGCGTGAAAAGTTCCAGTAGATTGGAGTGGTAACACATTCGGAAAAACGACGAAGAAAAACATGTAAATCTGTTGACAAGTGTCAATGCCACACTATTCGTGCAAGCTCTGGGTCAACCCTATGAATATGCATAACAATGCATAAGCGTAGGTCGCGTTGATAGCTAATCCTATATACATCGGAGTAAAATTCGGCCGTAGAAGAAAAGAATCAGTGAGAGTGAGACTTGGTGCTCTTAAGTTGGTAGCTACGATAGGGGTGGCAGGTTATCTACCAGAATATTTGACGTCACATTATAGAATACAGCAATCTTCAAGACACGAATGAGGTTGTGATAACGCCTGTTTGTTCGTTCACATTATATCCTGACAATTCCTTGAAAAAAAATCTGTGAAAGTTACCGGAACACAACCAGTAAGCGTATAGGCACAGATTTACATCAGATCAATACTGAAACTGTCAAAATTTAAATAAGATACAATCAACGTGAACGTTATTTCATAAGAAAAAGTTACAGCTCAGGCAACGTGTTTGGCATTAATTACAATATGATTAATTCCACAAAGTATCCAGCTTCAGGCGCAGGCAATATTAGCGAGCCTAGGCTGATATCACAAGTCGGGAGAGTGAGCAAAGAAGTCGTGTGCGCATACCTCAGGGTGTTTCTGCAATCAGAACAGTGGAGGCGACCGTGTTCGTCTGCTTACGTAGCAATCATGTGACTGAGGTAGGACTGCATGTTTTGTGAGACTCGCGCTGAAGGAAAAACGCACTGTTCAGCATAATGACAACAGCAGCCTTCAAAGACCCAATGTGATTCATGTACGCATCACTCTTGTTTGTATAGTCCGAAAGAATGGGCCCACTTGGAAGACCTAAACGAGGCAGGAGGATAATATTAAAAAACATCTCTTGACCGTTATATGTGGTTTAGTTCCTTTATTGGGTGTCACAGTTATACGTTTGGCAGATAGGAGAGATTAGTTTAAAAACAGTAATTTAGTTAAGGGTGGAAACTGTAACGTTTCTGCACAGCAGCTCAGAGGGGACGGAAACAGAGGCAGAGAGAGAGAGAGAGAGAGAGAGAGAGAGAGAGAGTTTAGGTTAGGTATAGTAAGCTAGCAGGTTCGCCTTTTGTCAGTGTCAAAACAAACGGTTTAGTTAATTTTCTGGAAGAGTCGAAATTGTATACTTTGACAGCTTTTGTACATCTTAAACCTTGCGGGGGCGGATAACGTGTTAGTCACACTTGCACATTAAGAAAAACCAGTAGGACACGTAAAGGGGTTCACACGAGTTATGACACGGGAAACAGAGTTACGTAGCAACCAATGGAGATAACGTATACAAAATTTTGACTTTTGAACCTATTAGGGAGTGGTGAAATTTAACATTCATCGAATTGGGAGCGGTAAGAAAATTTAAGGGGGAATGAATTTTGAAAAGTGCAGGTTCGTCAACCGAACGCCAGCGGAGCGTCTGCTTTGTACCCAGGAGGTGATAAGTCATGTTTATGTTACACTAGTCTGATATTCCGTGGACACAATTTAAGACCTGTGGTTGTTGAAAGGGGCAATTTGGAAAAATTACGGAATAATCGAGCACAATTTGCATAGCGAACCCAATACAGAGAGAAGTGCATGAAGTAGCAACTTCGCATCCATAAACATAAGCATCTGCAACATCAAAGTTTGGTTAAACAATACAAAAGAAAAATATTATTGTGACCAATTATTTACTCATTTCTACCTGTGCCACTTAAAACACTTAAAGAGATTCCCAACGATTAAGAAGTGCTGAGACGGGTTATAATCTTAAAGACGCGGGGTCAGATGGTATGGAATTAATTTATGCGGCTCGGGGTAAGCTCTGGTGGCGGTTTTATTAGACACTTTAAGGGAACTTCGCATTCTATAAAAGACAAAGGAACTTCTCGACTCAGCTGAGCAATAAGCCAATTCGGTTCTCAAAGCCTTAGGTCCGCGGATTTAGCTAGGTTGTGTGGTTTGACTCTGAATATCTCTTGGACAGGATATGTAATGAAGCAAACATGTTCTGCTTTAATACAATATCCCAGTACTCCTCAGGACAAAATGTGGAAAAACGAAATATTACCCAGTCAAGGCAGCCGCACTCGGGAGCTGAAACTTGAAAACGAGCAGGAATGCTAAACTTTACAGATCGACGTCGGGAAAGTAACGTTACTGTTTTCACATTTCACCAGATGGAAGGTAATTTCGTTAGATGATGATAACCCACGCTGCCCAAGCATCAAGAAGAATTATTCTTTAATATGAGATAGTCGCACACATACAGAAAACTATTTGGTGTTGCCTAGCGCAGACCTCATAGACAACACAAGGATATGACATACACCCCGTACTCTTGCCAGTACGTATATACGAGTATATATATATATATATATATATATGTGTATATGTATGTATGTGTGTGTGTGTGTATATATATATATATACACACACACACACACACACACAGTGGTCTGGGCTCTAAAAGCGATGCGCAAGTACCGAGGTACAGTCTGTTGGCATGATCGGAATGTCATTACTATTTATTTATCAATTACATGGGAAAACTTTGATTTCTTAACTTTACTCTTAGTCCGTCTTTAAATTACAGATTTCGCTAACATACACTGCGATACTGCAAAGAGAAGAACCACATCCAGTGGGTAGGTCTACTTTGCTTAGCAATAATACATAAGATGGGCAGTTGGTACAACGCAATCTATCAGCCAGTGCATTGGAAGTATTTCCATCCAGGTGCCGTAAGATACGCAAATATGAAAGTCACGATACAAGGTATTCGTGTTACTCGCAAAACATAAACCATCGCAACATAAATGTCACTAAATCAAGCTTCCAGTTTCAGTGTTATCGTGCGGTCCCGGAAAGCACGGTCACTGCACTACTGGCCATTAAGGCATATGGCAACAAAGGTGCACCTCACTCATTCTTAACCTCGGCAATGGATGGAGGTTAGCAGTCAATTTCGCGCCTCCGACCGTTTTACTCCCAGGAAAGAACCCCGTTACCCATTTAACAGAAGGCTGGTTGGGCCCCAGAGAAGGTCTGGACGTTAAAGGAAAGTCTCTTTCACTTGCAGGCATTCAAACCACAAATAGTCCAGCCCGCAGTCTCGCCACTATACCGACTACACTGAATGGACTACCAACAAATTGTGAAAGGCCATTGATCATTCCATGGGAAATTCATAGCCCCTGTATCAACCTGAGGTTACGGAAGGATTAACCGATGTGTTAACACTTTAAAGTAGAGTGGTTACTGCATGTACCACTTGCCACAAGATTCAGAACTACGTTTTGCACAGACAAGATTGTTTGTGTGCGTGCGTGCGTGCACGCGTGTTCGTATGATTATCATAACAACCAGCGATTACTTCCTCACAAGAACTAACAGACCGTTCCTTATAATGCAGTCTAAGTGTGCTTACTGTGCGGCAGGATTTTATTTTTTGTAGCTGTATCTGTTGAATAAAAAACACGTTTCGAAGGATTATCTGCTAGTTATTGTAATAATTTATATAATGATGCGTCCTCAAGAACCGAAATTCGAACGGTTGACTTATCACGAATAAAGACCCGAACCTCAGTAGTTGTGCGCGTAACATTCCTTCCTCGTATTCGGGAAGTGAGACTTCAAATCTCACGATACGACACCGGCTACCTAGACAGACGACTACCGCGCATTTTAGCAGTCTCTCCACGTAATTCCGGATTTTTCCTTCAAATTAGCCCACGGCTAATTTCAGTTATTCTTCACTAGTCACCATACCCTTCAACGCCATATAATCTGAGCTATGTACAGCGCCATTACGTAATCATAAAAGAATACAAAATACTGACGCATTTGACCTACGTCAACAGAACATAAAGCCACATGTGCCCGGTGGGGACGAGGAAAGCGACGAAGTGAAATCAGGGCAGAACACCTCGGCACCAGAAGGATCTCAGCACTCAGCATAATGCTATGTGTCACGTGAACGGTACTTGGTTATTGCAGAAAAAATTCAACTCTAATGGGACAACTTCCCCGGCCACGCTGTTCACAGCCCTTCAGACTGTGAGTTAACTGATAAACGGCCTTGTACTTAATCACACCCCGGCCATTCGTGTCGCATAGCGGATTGCAGAAGGATTTAGAAAGGAAAGCAATCAAACAATGCGCAAACACGTGCAGGCCGCGTGCCTTACTATGTCAATGCCAAACAGGAACTCTTAATGCATCAAGGACTCTGGACTTTCAAGGATTCTTCTTTTCTTTGTGGACAAAATTCTGACCGTCTATAGATAGTCAGGCAAACAGAAGAAGCAAACAAATGCGACAGTGTAGACGGGCTGTCAGCAGGTCCAAATTCTACTGCTCCTTAAATTCGTTTCAATCAGTATTTCTCAAACTTCCACCCCTACATTTCTCGCTCGTTGCCCCCTTTGAGCTTGACCTATCTGTGTAGGCCCTCACCCTTCGTAGACGCTGTTTGTTACTTATGGAGGAGTGACTTTATTTCCACATTTCTGATCATATATTAGAACATATTTTTATTACTTTCATTTACAACACTGTATTGATGTTGGATATTTTGTTTCATGTCTAACGCAATGTTTATTTACACAATTAAATATATTCTGTTCATAGATGGCATTACAGTCAGCGTGTTCCTTGGGACTGATTAAAACTTGCCAAGTTTTTATATGTCCGGTTGCAATGTAGTCAGGGACAAGCGGAGATCATCTCTCTTCACAGCATCAGGGCGGTTACGTACTTCGGACAGCAAAAAAGTCACCAAATGACAAAAAACTGAACCAGATAAGGTGTGGGGAAAAGAGTAAAATACAATTTTGCATTCTGTGCTGCGGAGGATGCAGGGGAGGAAATAAACTTTGATTCAGTTTTAAATTTGAAATATTTTATTCAGACACTGAAGTTTCGATGCCGCACTCAAACGTTCCTGTGCCCCCCTAATTTTCCTTCATTCTCCCGTGGCCCCTTAGAAACTTGGCGTGACCCCCTGGCAGGCCATACGGCCAACGATGAGAAGGCGTTTAAAACACATATACGTACAGATTCAGTTTCTAACTCTCTGTGAGCACCCTGCACCATCATTAAAAATACTTGTAGGTTAAAGGTGTTCAGTGAAATAATCGCTGTTTATTGTGAAGTAATATAAAAAACACACAGCCACCGTGTGCAAAATGTAGACCGTCTTAACGTTCAAACCAGTCGTGCATGCTTGAAACAGTGTCAACTCACAAGATAACAGCCCGAAGTTGCTAACTTACCTCAACGGTAAATTAACTTGTGCAGCTGACATACACAAACTATTGTCTGTCTGTGTTAAATCCTCCATGTTTTCAGACAATCTGCGCATGAGTCTACTCTCACATTTCAATTGGGCCAATATTTCTTGCAACGCGAAGCTTTGCGCCTTCTACCGTGTGTCATTAATCGCCGTCCTGCTGAATTCTTATACAGAATTATGTTAAATTTTGTGTATCTTCTATTTTCATTCCCACAAGGAGAAAGAAACAAGGAGACAAAAAGCTAAAAGGAAAACATTTTATTGTTGATATAGCGGCTACCCTCATTATTTCTGTCTCCAGCGTAGAATCAGCGAAACGTGTCATCAGCATTTCAACTCAAGTTTGTTGACAGTGCTTGGCAAAGTGGACGCTGCGGGCTGCCCAGAAAAAAACACAAGTTATGATTAAAAGACCCCTTCCGACTTTCTACAAAATTTATTTGCCTGTGGTTTGCTAACGACGCTGTCAACATCTGACTATATAATAGCGGGTGACCAGATTCGGGGGACGCATTTAGGAGCCAACTTAGGCAAAAACCGTGCACTACTAACATAAAATATAATAAAACAAAACACTTTTTTGTTTGACTTCTTATTTTTGTTCATTCAATTATAATAGGCAAGTTTCTGTTTGTAATGAGTCTCCATTCTTTAGAAACTATTTTAAAATTCTAGTGTTTATTTTTCCTTTTCGAACACAACAATACAGATCTTGTATTTTTTTATTCAATACTGTTACATGTTTCGGCTTTCTATTTCAGCCAACATCAGGTACGAATACTGGTTCACATAAAAGGTAAAAGGAAGGAGATCTCTCCTTACAAACAGTGGGTATAAAGTTACTGTAAATTTATAATTATTATTGTGACGCAAGGGTCTAACCTTCCAGTAACCTCGACTAGATCTGGAACATCAGATTTTACGCCACTATAAGAGAAGAATCAGGCTCTCGAACTCGGAGGCCGGGAACCTGATCCGCTGGCGTGCCACTGTCTCCTAAACGTATTGATGCATAATGCAGGGACTGCGAGAGATCTGAGCCTAGGAACCACCCTTTTCTAAGCTTGGAGACACAGAGTTCAGGAAAGACAGCAACCGTGTATAAGCTAATTCTCGAACACAAAAAGTATTACTAAAAATGTTACACTTATTAAAGAGGTTGCCTACTACTAGTAATCTGACAATTCCTTGGTATCTGACCACAACACTGGCCAGAATTACCACAAACTTTGGTCAACTTAGCAGCAAACCTTCCTACCTATTAGGTATGACACAGACAGACTATCAGCACGAAGTCGAGCCTCATTACTGTCACTTTCCTTCTATCACCTCGAAAATAGTAACGTACTCGACAGTTCTCTCCCACTACCACTCTGTATTTGTGTGTCTGTTTTCCTAACTCTTTATACCTAATGATTATATTTTCTGTCCAACTGCATCACATCAGTTTGTTGTTTCTAAAGGAAATGTCATACGGTTTGTTTGTTTGACCTCGGTCTAGGTGTAGGCTGCGTTTGAAATGTGATGGCACACGCGCAGAAACCAGATTTCGTCTTGCGGCGAAACGGACGAGTCCATTTAAATTGGCGGGGGCGTTAGTTCAGTCGACTACTGGCAGCCGAGGTGTGCGCATCTGCGGTAGTAATGCTGGATACACCATGTTCCGAGGTAGTGTGAAGGGTACTGGTTACCCACTCCATTCGCCAGATTCCCCTTCACTTCCCCTCTCTGCGTCACCGTGTGCCATCACATTTCAACTGGACTCTACAATCTTCTCGGTATCTGGCCATGAGCAAATACCTTCCATTCCAGTTACTTAATAATGGTCACATACCAACAAACAAAGTCAACCTTATGACACAGGTATCGAGTTCCATAACATATTACGTTACATATTACAGCACTCGTCCAAACGTTAAGAACTTAATTTGAAACGTATTTTCTGAATCTTCTAACCAAATATTTTTCTCCAAGAATTCACTACACCACAATTTTTAATCCATTTTGGAAATAATAATTTTAAGTTTTATAATAATTTTATGTCCAGTGTAAGTAGAATCCTCTCCCCTTTTATTCTTCTGTGATCGAGTATTCCTACCTGATGATGGCTGTAATGGCCGAAACATATAGCAGTATTGAGTAAAAAATCAAATATACAAAATCTATACAGTTGTGTTGTTCGGAAAGAAAAAATAAACAATTTTTTGATAAAACACAACGGGACGATTGCACCTAAGATTTTCAAATGCCATTCACGGCCAGCACCATGTGTATGTACATTACCAGACCATTATTTTTACGCGCAACTTGCGCGAAAGGCACCAATGACGTGCGCGAACCGCGTTGTGACCACCCCTGCCAAACAACAAAAAAATAGGAAGCCTAGTAAATGATGAATTGGAGAATGGGTTTGGAAGAAGTGGTCTGACCTATTCGGCGTATCGTCCCTTCATGTTCCTTGAAACTCAGGAAAATCATGAAACCCTCAGCCGGCACCGAGATTCGAAAAGAGCAGCTTAACAACACGGTAACACCCCTTTTATTTCTGCTTAGTGGGTCCTATTCTGCCTACTTATTGTAGGTGTAGAGGGTTATTGTTGCACCTGATCACACTCAATGACACACTCTCACACGGTAAGCCTCCCCTGGCCGAGAGATCGGCCCATCGAAGCGACCTCTACCCGAGAACACCATTCACAAAAGACAGACTTACACGGTCTCGGCGGGATTCGAACGCGCAATCCCAAAAGCGAACAGCCGCAGACCTACGCCTAGTGCGGCCATCAGGATCGGCGCGGTAACACTCAAAACACTTATTCGAGGAACATATCCAAAGATCGAGCGATGAGGCTTTCTGAAGCAGCTCAAATGACTGTTAACGTTTATAGCTAAAAACAGACGAAGATCAACTTCCCAACAAGCCGTCTTTAATGTAGCGAAACCGATCCTTAAAACAAGAGTGTCGTTGTAATTTGAAGACAGCTTCGTTGTGAAGTAAAGAGTTACGTTACGTTATGCAACTTTTATTAAAGACTCAAATACCAAATTTCATCAAAAGCCGTACAGTAGATTCCTGCAACATGCTGGCAATACACGAGCACGACGTCCCCATTATGAGTTCATTTTACGTAATACAAAAATGGACAACAATTACAGCTCTTGTACTCTCCGTTCCACTCTCGCCAAACACGTAACAATTTCCACAGACAACAGGCTCATTCAAACTGTGTAGAGCATTTTAATACGAGATTCAAGAAAAAACTCTAGTGGAGGTTTGTTCGCGTAGCTTTGTTACAGTCAGCATCAAGCTACAAGCACAGTTCCGTTGTTCGTTCATTAGGTTTGTGAGATTAGCTTCATTTGTCTCTCTTGCCCGTACTTCCCCATATATATATTTAAAAAAAAAAAAAACCTCACGAGACAAACAGAAAATGTGACCAGAATAACCAAAATATTGAAATGCTGCAATGAAAAACGTGCTACTTCCCGACATGCAATGCGTTACGGTGTTACAACACACATGATGATTTGGTGGTTCTTTGCTATATTAATAACGCACAACACCGCAGTAACTGGTGATCCAAAATGTATCACTATTAACAACCCTCAACCTAACGTAAAGATAGGCTGCAGCAAGTTCCTCCGAAAGGCTGCTACCTATTGTCCTGTTCTTCTTCCCGCGGCTCTACAGGTCACGGAAAGGTAGCGAAAGTTAATTTAAAGAACAGGGAAACGTATGTGGAAGTGGCAGATAATGTACCGGTCATCGCGATAACATCTCCCCTAGGTCGCGTGGGATTATACATTCAGTAACGCATTCATTTACTTCCAAACTTAAACGTGGGTAAATTTACTTATTATAAAATTTATTATCGATTGTGTAAAATCAGAATTTGATACAGGCAGTTTAAGAACGATAGTGGAGAGCGGTAGGTTATATTTTTCAAAACGAATAGTACAGTCAATGCTTTGGACAAAATCACGCTCCATCTCTGTAACACTTATATGACTTTTTCACATAATTCAAAGAGCCACCGATGCGAAAATCGGGCGGCATATACCAAAGTACACGGTGGCATGTTATATCCAGTTGAACACTACACATAAATGTTTAGAGAAATATGCTAAGAGACGGATCGCTGTTTAATTTCAAGTTACGCAGCTGTTACCATATTGCATACTATCGTACCTCTGAAATTCGATTTTAGGACATTACTAGCATGAAACTTCATGTAATCTCGGAAACGGGCAAGGAAAATTTTCTCCCTTGACACAAAAATTTGTTTCACTTGAATTCACGTGCATTTATTCGTAATGTTAAAGAGTTTCTGGAGTGACAGAGTATAATAGGAATGTCGATACAAACTTATCACACGATGACGTTGATCGATTGGTCGCTGATATCTCTCCCTGTCTCCACTCACCTGATCACTTATCTCAGGTCTAAACGACAGTGTAAGCCATTCCTACAAGTTCACAGCCCCGCGATGGATTGATGAGGTAAAAGACGCAGTTGCAGGAAGAGAGACCACATATATGAGGCAGCAATAGCTGCCTCCTTTCTTCCTTTTTTTTATCCTCCCATTCTCGTATTATTTTCTCCATTTTTCCCTTCCTTCATTTCCATCTTCCTTTCTTTCTTCCTGCTTTTCTTTCCGTCCTTTTCACGTTCTTTTCCTTTTCTTCTTAATATTTTTACCTTCATTTTTCTTCAATCTTCCTTCGTCCCTCGACGAAATATCAGAACACGAGATTCACAGCATATGAGATGTTATTCCTACCTTAAATGCGAAACGTATAAATTCCGGGAACCTATTAACTTCTTTTACGAACTCCCTTAACAAGCACCGACCGAAACTACTGCAAAGAACGCCAATTTAGAGAACCACGTCACGTGCTGAACGTGGCAAGACGTATCTACTATTTAGGACTCTGGAATATTAAAATATTAATTCAATATAAAACCCGTTTAAAAACAGACAGCACATCTCACAGAAACCATTCAAAATCCCCATCATAATGACAATCCATTAAGAGTATGTATGTAAGAAATCGCTAAATATCGTGGAATCCCCCCAAAAAGTGCAAAACGCTGAGTTTCTTAATACCCCAGCAGTTTGTGTATATAGTAACCGCTGTTTTATAGGGTTAAAACTGTATGTTGTAGTTTTGTATCGACGTTTCCTGCATGTTTTTAACAAGACCTGCGCCCTTTTAGGATATTACGTAGCGTAGTGTGGAAATTCCTTGCCGACGTTTCAAGGGTCAAGAATTCTGGACTCTTGAAGATAGGACCTATAGTTTGTCCCGAAACGTCGGTACGGAATTCCTACTCTACACTGCGTAATATCCCAGAAGAGCGCAGATCTCATTTACATCGCGGCGGAAGCCTGAACCACAACATACTCTTAAGAAGTTCGCGTCAATTATTCAAACATACAACAATGACAGAATGGGAGCCACCAGAAGAAAGGGTTACGAAAATTTTCCAGGGTGTATTAATCACGTAAGTCCTGGTAAAAAAAACCCCTTCGCACTTAATTTGGTGTTGTCAGTCTTGCAATGTCTGAAATGAGCCTCCATTTAACACTGTAACACAGCAGGCTCCAACCAACAATGAAACCAAACGACTTCCAGTCAAAAACGTAGCACAGAAAATTCCACTGAACACTGTAATACAGCTTATTCCAGTGAAAACTGTAACACGTTAACTGCAAGTACAACTTGAACACAACAGATTTCCAGTGAACACTGACACGTTAATTGCCAGTAAATACTGTAACACATTTGCTTCCAAGCACAAGTGTAACACAACAGATTCCAGTGAGTACCGTAACACGTTAACTGCCAGTCAACACTGTAACACATTAGCTTCCAGGCACAAGTGTAACACAGCAGATTCCACTGAACACTGTAACACAGCAGATTCCACTGAACACTGTACCACAACAGATTCCGGTGAGCATTGTAACACTTTCACTGCCAGTCAGCACTCTAACACATTAGCTTCTAGGCTCAAGTGTAACACAGCAGATTACACTGAGCACTGTAATACAACAGTTTCAACGGAAAGCTGTAATGCATTCGTTTCGCACAGTTTCAAGCGAACACCGCAACACATCAGGTTCCAGTAAACACTGTAATAATGCAGCGTCTGGTGAACTCTGGAACACTTCCGTGCCTATATTCATTGTGAAAAATATTAAGAAGTGGCCCACGTGGAGTAATTAGCTGCAAATTAAAGCATTATTCACCGTGAACTTTCACGCAAAATTCTACAATGAAGCCTACAACATTACGCGATATATTGTGGAGAAGAAACGTAACAGTTAATAAGAGGGAGTGCTGATAAGTCCCTAGCCCGACCTACTTCCCGATGTCGTAGGACGGAATCGATAGTGTCGTTGGAAAGAGGGGTCTGTTCATGTACCGAATTGCAAGACTTTTCTTGTTACAGAGGCTGAAAGGAAGCATATCAGGCAACGCGCGCAATTTCAACAACATCGAGACGCGAGCTGCCATCAAGTTTTTTTTTTCCTGCAAGGCAGGGCGTCGAAGGAAATTCTGACAGAAACATTAGGGGAACATGCACCATTGTACGTCACCGTCAAAAACTGGGTGGCACAGATTAAACATGGTGATTTTTCCACCTGTGATGCGTCTCGTCCTGGACGACCCAAAACAGTGACCACCCCGGAGAATATTGATCAAATTCACGAGCTAATCTTGGAAGACCGTCGGATTTCGACTAAATCAATAGCTGAGCAACTAGGAATCTCACGTAAGCGAGATGAGACCATCATTCATGAAGATTTTGACATGCGGAAGCTCTCCGCGAAGTGGGGCCTGTAATGCCTGAACGCGGATCAAAAACGTCAACGGTGCCAGTCGTCTGAGCAAATATGGAATTTTTTTGGCGCGATCCGAATGATTTCCTGTCGCGACTGGTTACCATGGAAGAAACCTGGTTATATCACTATGACCCAGAGACAAAGCAACAATCAATGGAGTGGCGGCATAGCGACTCACCCCGCCCCAAAAAATTCAGAGTGCAAAAATCCGCTGGAAGTTCTCGCCTCGATTTTTTGGGATCAAGTGGGTATCCTCCTCATTGATTATCTTCCAAAAGGCCAAACTATCAACGCGGAGTATTACTCATCTCTGCTGGTGCAACTGAAGGACATTTTGAAGAAAAAACGCCGCGGGAAGTTCACCAAAGGGGTCTTGTTATTGCACCGAGCACTTGCAACCCGGAAGAAAGTGGCCTACCTGGGCTTCCAGTGTCTTGATCACCCACCATATTCTCCAGATCTGGGCCCGTCGGACTACCACCTGTACCCTGAACTGAAAAAATAATTGAAAGTTCGCCTTTTTTCGTCCGACACGGAGGTCATTGCTGACGCGGAGACCTGGTTGGACGGACAACCTTCTATTTTTTTTCTG
>JGI20166J26741_10614448_pt1 | contig 15527 bp, 11 predicted proteins | sample TergutCu122P5_FD_26741 | JGI IMG/M metagenome (IMG submission 26741)
CGCCCTGACGCCGTGATCGTCGTCGGCGACGTCAACTCGACGCTGGCCGGCGCACTGGCGGCGGTCAAGATCGGGGTTCCCGTCGTGCACCTGGAGGCGGGGCTGCGCTCAGGTGATATGCGCATGCCCGAAGAGATCAACCGGCTGCTGGCAGACCAGGTCTCCGCGCTGCTGCTGACCCCGACGCGCGAAGCTGGCGAGAACCTGGAGCGCGAGGGTCTGCCGACAGAGCGGATCGTCTTCGTGGGCAACATCATGGCCGAGTCGCTGCTGCGCAATAAAGAGCGCGCCCAGGCCCGCGAGGTCTGCTCCCGCTATGGCCTGCGCCCCGGCGGCTATCTGCTGGCGACCTGCCACCGGCCCGAGAACACCGACGACCCCCAGGCGCTTGCCGCCATCATCGACGCGTTGGAAGCGGCCCCGCTCCCGGTCCTCCTGCTCGTGCACCCACGCACGGCCAAGGTCCTGGAGCAGCATCAAGGCGGCAACATCATCTTCGCCGAGCCGGTGGGCTACCTCGACATGATCTCGCTGCAGTATGACGCGAAGGCGATCGTCACGGACTCCGGCGGCGTCCAGGAGGAGTCCTGCCTCCTGGGGACCCCCTGCGTCACGGTACGTCGCAACACCGAGCGGGGCATCACGATCGATCTGGGCGCGAACCGGCTTGTGCCCGCAGAAACCGCCGCTATCAGCGCTGGGATCGAGGAGGCCCTGAGTGCGCCCACGGGCTGGGAGACCCCTGAGTACTGGGACGATCAGGTCGCAGCGCGTGTGGTGGGCGCACTCACCTCAGCGGAGCTCCCGGCGGGCTGAGGCTTGCTCCTCATGAAGCCCATGAGCACCCCGGCTGCAACGAAGTAGTAGATAGCGGCGCGGGGATGCTGGAACGAGTCGCTCGTCAGGGCGTTGAAGGCGAATCCTGCCAGGCCTCCGGTCAGCAAGGCCACCATCCAGCGGGTGCTCAGGTCCTGGGCGTACTGGCGCGCGATGAGAACTCCTGAGATCACGACGCAGACCACTGTCGCCAGGAAGAAGAGTCCGCCCAGGATGCCGATCTCTGCCGCCAGCTGGAAGTAGCTGTTATGGGCGCCGAAGTGCTGATAGCCCTGGTAAAGGTAGCGATACTGGGTCACCACCCGATGATAGACATCGTAGAAATCCCCCAGGCCTCCGCCGAAGACCGGTCGCTCGCTGATGCCCTTGAACGCGATCTTCCACAGGCCGAGGCGGAAGTCAGCAGATGAGCCACTGGCGAACATACCCGTGAAACGATAGCGGACCTGTGGTACGAGGGCGGCCAGGCCCGTCGCGATGAACAGCGGGATCGAGAGCTTGGGTTTGAAGATGAGCGCCGCTATGAAGAGCGCCAGGACCAGCGCCAGCCAGGAGCCGCGCGTGTAGGTGATATAGAGGGCCGCCACCTGATCGATGATCATGACCGAGACGACGATGCAGAGAATCTTGTTCTTCTTGAAGTAATAGCCGGCAAGCGCCATACTCGCCGTGATGAGCACGACCAAAAGCTCTCCGAAGAAGTTCGGGTTCTCGAAGGTCGAATACGCCCGGAAGGGGATCGTGTAGGATTCCCAGAACCAGAGCGGCGGCGGATAGTGATCGTGATGCGTGAACTGGTATTGAGCGAACAGCGATGACCCGAAGCCAGCGATACAGAGGGCCCAGAGGATCATGATGCGCATCCGTTTGTCGCGCGTGATCAGCCCGGTGGCCGGGATGAGCAGGAAGTAGCCGAGATACCGTACCCAGGTCAGCAGGTTGGAGCCGTGCGGGCTCACCACAGCGATGGAGATCAGCGCCCAGAAAAGGAAGAGGGCCATCGCTATCGCCAGGAACTTGTACAGCGCTCCCTGGGGCTTCAACTTGAAGGCAAGCGGCAGCGTCGCCAACAGGGCCAGGGGGATGAAGAGGGTGACGGCGTCAAGGGGGCCGACGAGCTTACCGGTCCGCAGAGGGATCGCGACGATCATCAGCGAGACGACGACACCCGCCAGTGTTGACTGCCACTGCTGTTCTCTCTTCATACCGGTTCCTTTTCATTCGCGCCAAGAGTAAATAATATCAGAGGCAGGACCGCAGAGAACTGGAAGGTGTTGTAGACGAGTCCCGTGACCGCGCAGATAAGCGCAAGGGAGAGGGCGAGCGCCCGGGAGCGCGCGGGCATCTTCCGGCGTCCCATCCAGATGATCAGTGCCACAAGTGAGGCGAGCAGCACCGGCCCACCGGACACCAGAGCGCTGAGGTAGTCGTTGTGGATGGCCCGCGCAGAGACCAGGCGCTCGGTGAGCCAATGCCCCAGCGGCGCCTGCCTGATGAGGCGCAGGGCGTTCGACCAGATCTCGCCGCGCCCGCTCAGCACCAGGTCGATCGTCTTTGAGGTGATGCCCTCTGCCCGGATGGTAGCGAACGAATCCACGACCCGGTGTGTGATACCGGGTGCTATCCCAAGGAGGACAAGGATCATAAGAGCAGCCAGCAGCGCGATGATACCGAAGCGTTTCTGCGGAGTATCAGCAAGTTGTCGGAAGCGTCCCGTGATGCTGCGCCGATAGATCAGAACCCAAGCGACGGCTACGACCACGGCGGCGAGCAGGGCGCCCCGCGAGGCAGAGAGGACCAGCACGAGGGCCGAAGAGACGAAGCAGAAGACGCGCGTCTTGAGGTGATCCTTCCCGCTGGCAGCCCATACGGCCACGATCAGCATGAAGATACCCAGGAAGTTCGGATCGAAAGAGAACGAGGCGACGCGGAAGGTCTCGCCCGGCGTCTGATACCAGCGCCACTCGAAGAGGGGGAGGTTGAGCTTGTCGTAACTCATCATCGCCGCGGTGAGGGGATTGTTGACATGCAGGAAGCCCAGGACCTCGGCAAGCACGAAGACCAGAGCGATGACCATGATCGCGAGCATCAGGGCCGCGATGCCCTTCCTGAACTGCTTGCGCTGGGTCCACGCAAGGTAGTAGGCGCCGGGCGCCGCCAGATAGAGCAGCACGTAGTTCGCGACCAGGTGGATGGTGGTCGTTGCGAGATGTGTCCGCGCGACAGAGATCGCGAGGATCAGCAGGCTGAGTCCATAGAAGAGGAGCAGGGGCCACGCGCGCCGCGCCATCACTGAGGGTCGGGGCAGTCGCCCTGTCGCCAGCCCCCAGATGCAGCCTGTGGCCGCCACGAGCACAACGCTTGCGGTGCCGAAGTACAGCGCTGAGCCGCCCGGCAGGAAGAAGGTCTTGCGCTGGGCGAATATGACCGAAAGCAATATCGAGAACGGCGCGAGAAAGGCGAGCGCGCGCGCCATCTTCGAATCAGAGGCGACGCTGTCGTTCATGAGAGGACCCCCGCGCAGAACTCAGCGAAGTCCTGAGCTTGGCTGCGCACGCTGAAGCGGCCGACGTCCTCGCCGGTAGATACCGAGCCGACCTCAAGCGCGCGAGCGATGACCGCGGTCCAGGAAGCCGTGTCGTCGGGATCAAGCGCGAAGCCTGCGGGCTCTGCTGGCAGGATCTCGGGGATGCCCCCGACGCGGGCGGCGGCAACGGGCGTCTTGCAGGCGAGCGCTTCCAGGACCACGAGCCCCAGACCCTCCGCACGACTCGGAACGAGCACGAGGTCCGCGCGGTTCATCCAGGCGGCGACCTCATCTTGAGGCAGCTGCCCGGTGAAGATGACCTGCTCGGGCGCTGTAAGCTCGGAGCCTTCGCCGATCAGGACCAGCTGGTCGAGTTCGCCCGACTCAAGCAGGGGCGCACAGGCCTCGATCGCGCGGTCCTGGCCCTTGACGGGGACGAGGTTTCCCACGACCACGATGGTCTTCTTCCCGTGCGCGGGTCTGCGCCGCGGATAGAAGATCGTGTCATCATAGCCCATATTGATCACGGCACGCTTCGTGTCCGGCGCAAGAGCGAGTCTGTCCATCAGGTAGTGCGAGACGGCGACGACGCCATCAGCATGCTCGGTGGCCTCACGCGACCAGCGTGCCAGCGGATCGCTGCGCCCCAGTGAGGTGACATCAGTACCGTGGGCGACCACTACATAAGGCAGGCGTGTGCTCTGTGCGATCCAGGCGCCAGGATAGAGGAAGTGTCCGACGACCAGGTCGAAGGAACCGGTCCGTGCGGCCTTCAGAGCGCGCTTTCGCAGGGAACGGTACTTGCGCAGGGCGTTGATACTGCCGCTTCGACGGTCGGTGTTGGCCACGACCTCGACCACATGTCCCAGCTCGCGCAGCGCTTCGACCTGGCGCTGTATGAAGGCGCCGAAGCCGGGATGCTCCGGCGAGGGATACATGCCACTGACGCAGAGCAGACGCATCAGCGCTGGTCTTCAGGCAGGGCGGACAGGATCAGATCGACGAGGATGTTGACGTCACGGATCGTGCGTTGGGCGCGCTCGCCCTTCTTCTCGAAGACGATGTCGTCTGCGGTCTCGATACTGTGCAGCCGTCCCTGGGCGATCAGCTCCTTGTCGACTGCGCCCATCACGCCACGGAAGGCCGTCCAGGCAGGCGTCCCTAAGGCGACCGCCTCGCGGTTCATGGAGCCGCCGGCAGAGATCACGAGGTCGGCATAGTAGCAGAGGCTCTGGGCGTCGACGACATGGTCGGGTATCACCACGTTATCCGCGCCGACCTCCCTGATCTGGGGGATCTGTTCAGGTGTGCGGGGAAAGACGACCGCACACACGTCGGCGCGCGTCTTTATCCGGGCCAGGATCTCGTAGAACAGCGGGTTGTCGTGGTGGTGGTAGGCCGCCATCGAAGGCGGCGTGCGCAGGACCACCAGGATCTTATCCGGGTCGATCGCCAGTTCGCTCAGTACCTGCTCATCGGGCTCGAAGTCGGCCAGATAGTACTCCTCCTTCAGCCCGGGGAAGGGCGCGTACTGCTCGCGCGTGCAGCCTTCTGAGGCAAGCATCTCGAAGGGGATCACCTCGGGAAAGATCACCTTGGCAGAACGCGGGATGTTCAGGGTGTGTGACAGCCGGGCGAACTCGTAGTCCGACATCGTCACATGGGGGATCCCCAGCGCCTTGCAGGCGACAGGCAGGTCGTTGCTGGAATGCGAGAAGGCCAGGGTGAAACCCTTGTCCTTGCCGAAGCGCTTGAGCGCCCGTGAGCGCACGACGAGCCCGGCGGCCTTCTTGATGAAGTTGGCGCCCTGATGCTTGCCGAGGGGGGTATAGGGGAGAGCGAAACGATCCAGCAAAGGCAGGGTCTGGGCGTAGTCGCGCGCCGTGACCGTGACCTCCCAGCCGCGCTCTTCGAAGAGCTTGATGATCGGCCTCAGGACCAGGACCTGCGGTGAGTTCGCGATGTCGACCCAGAGACGTCGGCAGGGTCGCGTTGTATCAGGAAGGTGAGTCAAACCAGCTCCGTCACGCTCTGTCGGGGATGTATCCAGTGCTTATTCTACCGCAATGAGCTGCATCAAGCGTATTGAAAAAGTGCTGCGAGAGGCGTATCATTGAACATGTCTGTTCATGTCTTTTTTCGATACGTTTGAGAGCGGAGTCGATGCGCACATCATCTAAGAGAGAACTCGCCTGTCTGGCGCTGATCGCGATCTTCGCATGCGCGCTCTGGTCGATGGCGGCGCTGGCGGGAGCCGCTCCGACAACGACCGTCTCTCTGTCGACCTTGGGAAACCCTACGGGCGGTGCGCCGCTGCAGGGCGAGACCCCGTTCGCACCCAGCTATTTCGGCGCGAACTCCGTCAATGGGAAGTTCCCCTCGAACGGCAACGACTATGTCAAGGACGGGGGTCCTGCAACCTCCACCACCAAAGGTCTCGAAGGGCGCGGCCCTCACGGCGGCTACGATACGACGACCAACAAGTGCGGCGTCTGCCACTCCGCGCACAACGGAGGCAGCAACGCAAGTGCTACGGGACTGACCAGCGGCGCACAGCTCCTGCGCACCGGCGTGACCGGCTGCGAGTACTGCCATGTCGGCAGCACCGGCCTGTTCTCGAACGCGACGGTCTACAAGGCCAGCGGGGGCAACGTGAGCGATCTGGGAGCAGGCAACTCCGGACACGCCATCACCGGCAACCCGGTCACGATACCCGCTTCTGGCAAAGGCACGATCACGCTGACCTGTACCTCCTGTCATTCGGTCCATGGTGCGGTCAACAACTGGATGCCCACGGATTTCTACACGGACGGCAGTCACGCCTCGATGGACACCGCGAAGTACGGCTACAAGCTGCTGCTCGCAGCTCCGGGCGGCGGGACCCCGGTCCCGAACAAGTCCGCGGTGGGGATCGATCCAACGGCCGATCCAGCGATCGTCAACCAGTTCGCGCTCTCTATCTGGTGTGAGAGTTGCCATGATAAGACGACCTCGGTCCAGACCATGGAAAGCGCTAACGAGGCGTCGAACTGGTCCCGGGATACGACGTTCACAGCTTCAGCGACCGGCGGGACGACCCATACGACCGGCAAGATCGCTACGTCCGTTTCGAGTCCGAACATCAACGGGCCCCATGCCTCGACGCTGGTCGGGGTCGGCACCGGGCCTCTCCAGTGCTACACCTGCCATCGGGGCGGCGGTCTTTCGCCCGCGGTCAAGACCGGATCGGATGCCGCTCCCTCGCTGCAGCTCGGCAAGCTCGGCTACGAGCAGATGACGAGCGCGTCCTGCTCGATCTGTCACTATGGGACTGCGAGTTATGCGGTCGATCCGGCGCGCCTTAACGGCACGAGCGACTGGCCGCACAGCTCGACGGGCGATGTCGCCCTTCTGGGCAACTGGACCGTCGATCAGAGTGATCTGTATAATCCGACACCCAAGCGGATCACGATCACGACGGCGAACCGCCAGGAGATGCTCTGCAACCGCTGCCATCCCGTCGATTCGAAGGCTTCGACCTCGATCACCTTTATCTGGGCGATCCATGCCTATACCCACGGCTATCCCACCAACCCCTTGACCGGGTCGTGGGAGACCTCGACGACGGTCGGCACCCTGGGCAGCACCTACAGCCCCGGTTATAGCACCGGGACCGGACAGTAAGGTATACTCAGGTCCTGTGAACGGTAAGCGCCGTCGCTTCAGGCGGCGCTTTTCAATAGTGTGGGATCAGAAGGGAGCGGGAGCATGACCATCCCGAGTGTTGATTATATCTGGCAGGACGGCAAGCTGGTCGCCTGGGAGCAGGCCCAAGTCCATGTCCTGACCCATGCGCTCCACTATGGCTCCGGCGCCTTCGAGGGCCTGCGTTGCTACGCGACGCCGCAGGGTCCGGCGATCTTCCGCCTGCGCGACCACATGCAGCGCTTCCTGAACTCAGCCAGGCTGCTCTTCATGGAGCTGCCCTGGAGTCTCGACGAGCTCTGCGAGGCCGTGCGCGCGACCGTTGCGGCCAACAAGCTTGAGCAGTGCTACATCCGTCCGCTCGTCTTCCGGGGCTACGGGAGCATGGGCGTCGATCCCCTTGAGGCGCCGGTGCAGTGCATCATCGCGGTCTGGCCCTGGGACAGCTATCTGGGCGAAGAAGCCCTGGCCAGCGGTGTCGACGTCGGGATCTCGAGCTGGCGCCAGCGCAGCCCTAACGCCTTTCCTCCGCAGGTCAAAGCGACGGCGAGCTATCTGAACAGCGGGCTTGCCCACGTCGAGGCGGTGCGCCACGGCTACCACGAGGCGATCCTGCTCTCCGAGGCGGGCAAGGTCTGCGAGGGCTCGGGCGAGAACCTCTTCATCGTGCACGACGGCGCGCTGATCACTCCCCCGATATCTGACGGCGTACTTGCCGGCATCACCCGGGACTCGGTCATGGAACTGGCGCGCGACTCAGGGATGCAGGTCCGCGAGGAGTCGCTGGTGCGCAGCCAGCTCTATCTGGCCCAGGAGTGCTTCATGAGCGGCACCGCCGCAGAGGTGGTCCCCGTGCGCAGCTGTGACGGCATCAAGATCGGCACCGGCAAGGCCGGACCCATCGCGCTCGGCCTCCAGAAGGCCTACTTCGCCTGCGTTCATGGCGAGGACGCTCAGCACCTTGACTGGCTGGCGTTCGTGGAGGGAGTGTCCCATGGCGTCTGATCCGGTACGGACCGCCGAAGTCGACCGCCTGCTGAAGGCCTTCTCGCTGCTTGCCACTGACGACGAGCGCTATGCCTTCCTTCTCGACATCTGTACCGTGCGCGAGATCCATGACATCGCGCAGCGTCTCCAGGTCGCAGAGAAGCTCGATGCCGGCGAGGTCTATGCAGACATCCAGGAGGACACCGGAGCCTCGGCGACGACTATCGCGCGGGTCGCGAAGTGCCTGAACTATGGCGAGGGCGGCTACCGATCGGTGCTTGCGAAGCTTCAACCATCCAACGAGTAGTCTTCGCGCGGCCATGTCCTTCGTTCACCTTCACACTCATACGGAATACTCCCTGCTGGACGGCGCGAGCCGCATCGACGGACTCATGCGCAAGGCCCAGGAGTTCGGCATGCCCGCCATGGCCATCACCGACCACGGCTATATGTACGGGGCCATCGAGTTCTACAAGAAGGCGGTAGCGGCGCAGATCAAGCCGATCATCGGCAGTGAGGTCTACTTCACGCCGGACTCCCGCTTCGACAAGGAGGGCAAGCCGCGCCTCTACCACCTCATCCTGCACGCGCGCAACAACGAGGGCTATCGCAACCTGATGGCGCTCTGCAGCGAGGCGGCGGTCAACGGCTTCTACTACCGGCCCCGGGTGGACCGGGAGCTGCTCGAGCGCTACGCGGGCGGACTCTGCGCGACCTCGGCCTGCTCGCTCGGCATCGTGAGCCGCAGCTTCGAGGAGGGCGACCCGGCAGCGGCGCGCGCCTGGGCCGAGTACTTCGCGCGCACCTTCGACCCCGGCTGCTTCTACCTGGAGGCCCAGGACCACGGGATCACCTTCGAGAAGAGCGGCGTCAGCCAGCACCAGCTGGGGACCGCGATCGCGGGCCTGGCGCGCGAGATGGGTCTGCCGCTCGTGGTGACCAACGACATCCACTTCGTCGAGCCCGAGGACACGCGCGTCCAGGACCTGCTGCTCTGCATCGGGACGAACTCGATGCTCGACGCCGACGACCGCATGAAGAGCCACCCCGCGATGTACTGCAAGTCGCCTGAAGAGATGGGCGCACTCTATCCGGAGTATCCGGAGGCGGTCTCCAACACGCTTGAGGTCGCCGGTAAGTGTAACGTGAACATCGAGCTCGGCCGGATCATCCTGCCGGCCTTCGAGGTCCCGGAGGAGAAGACCGAGTCCCAGTACCTGCGCGAACGCTGCCTGGAGGGTCTGAAGACGCGTTATCCGGACCCGGTCCCGCCCGAGGTGCGCGACCGTCTGAACTACGAGCTCGAGATCATCGACGGCAAGGGCATCGCCGCCTACTTCCTGATCGTGGCCGACTTCACCCAGTGGGCCAAGGATCAGGGCATCGGCGTCGGTCCCGGACGCGGTTCGGCGGCAGGATCGATCGTGTCCTACGTGATGGGGATCACGGAGGTCGATCCCATCGCCTATGGCCTGCTGTTCGAACGCTTCCTGAACCCGGAGCGCACCGAGATGCCCGATATCGACATGGACTTCGACGACGTGCGGCGCAGCGAGGTCATCGACTACGTGCGCCAGAAGTACGGCGATGACCGGGTCACGCAGGTCATCACCTTCAACAAGCTCCAGGCGCGCGGTGCGGTGCGCGACGTGGGTCGCGTCATGGGTTACCCCTACAGCGTGCCCGACAAGATCAGCAAGGAGATCCCGCCTGAGATCGGCATCACGATCGATGACGCCTTGAAGCAGAGCAGCGATCTGCGCAGCGACTACGAGACCAACAACGACACCAGGCGCATCATCGACAGCGCCCGTGCCCTTGAGGGGCTTTCTCGGGGCGAGGGCGTCCATGCTGCCGCCGTGGTGATCTGTCGCGACACGTTGAGCAACTACGTGCCGGTCAAGTACGACACGAAGGGCGGCGCGGTCATCACGCAGTACGACGGCGTGACCGTGGCCGAGATGGGCCTGCTCAAGATGGACTTCCTGGGGCTACGCAACCTGAGCGTGATCCAGGAGACCATCGAAGCGGTGCGACGTAACTACGGAGTCGAGATCAAGCGCGACGAGATCCCCTTCGACGACCCCGCGACCTTCGAGCTGTTCCAGCGCGGAGCGACGACCGGCATCTTCCAGCTGGAAGAGCCCGGAGCGCGCGCCCTGCTCAAACGCCTGAAGCCGACCCAGTTCTCCGACATCATCGCGACCAACGCGCTCAACCGCCCCGGGCCGCTGGGCTCGGGCATGACCGACGACTACGTCGAGCGCAAGAACGGCCGCAGGAAGGTCAGCTACTTCGACGATCGCCTCAAGCCCATCCTTGAGGAGACCTACGGGACCTTCGTCTACCAGGAGCAGGTCATGCGTGTGGCGATGCTCATGAGCGGATTTTCGGCCGCTGAGGCCGACAAGCTCCGCAAGGCCATGGGCAAGAAGAAGCTTTCGGAGTTGGAGAAGCACGAGGAGCACTGGAAAGAGGGAGCGCTTGCCAACGGCTTCTCGGTCCAGGTGGCCGAGCGTCTCTGGGAGATCATCCTGCCCTTCGCGGAGTACGCCTTCAACAAGAGCCATGCGGCAGCCTACAGCTTCATCTCGATGCAGACCGCCTGGCTCAAGGCCCACTATCCGGCAGAGACGATGGCGGCGGTGCTGTCCAGCTATCTGGGACGCACAGAGAAGCTGATCAAGTACATCGGAGAATGCCGCAATGAGAACATCCCGGTCCTGCCGCCGGATATCAACAGTTCCGGGGCTAAGTTCACCGCGGTACCCGGCGAGGGCATCCACTTCGGTCTGGCCGGGATCAAGGGTGTGGGGGAGAAGGTCGTCGAGAACATCATCGAAGTGCGCGAGGCGGGCGGACCCTTTGCTACCCTGCAGGACTTCTGCGCGCGCGTCGATGATAAGACCCTGAACAAGAAGACCCTGGAAGCACTCATCAAGGCGGGGGCCTTCGACTCGACGGGCTATCCGCGCCGCCAACTCTTCGCGCAGCTGGAGGACGGGGCGATCATCGAGTCGGCGCGCGCCCGTCAGGCCCAGCGCACGGCCGGGCAGGTGAGCCTCTTCGACCTCTTCGATGCGAGCGACACCGGTTTCGAGGAGCAGATCGATCCGCCCGAGGACAGCGACTGGGACAAGCGTCTCAAACTGGGCTTCGAGAAGGAGGTCACGGGGGTCTACCTGAGCGATCATCCCCTGCAGGGCTTCGAAGACGCCATCACGGCGAACTCGACCTGTACTATCGCAGCGCTGGAAGAGAAGGAAGACGGCTATAGCGGCACCTTCATCGCGGTCGTGAATTCACTGAAGATCACACCGACTAACAAAGGTGACAAGATGAAGGCTCTGATGGTGTTCGAAGACCTCAGCGGGGTGATGCCCGCGATCATCTGGCCGGACGTGCTCGACAAGGTACGCGATGTGCTTGTCGATGACCTTGTGGTGAAGTTCGAGGCCCATCTTCAGAAGAACGATCGCGGCGAGAACCTGATCGTCGAGAAGATCAGACCGTTCCTGACGCAGTCAGAAGGCCCGAAGACCAGCATGCTCGTCATCAATGCGACGCCGCAGGCCCTGGCGACCGCAGGGGTCCAGGAGGCCTTCAAGTCGATCCTGCGGCGCTACCCGGGTTCTGCCCGGGTCGAACTGCACCTGATCGATCCTGCGGGAGGCGGAGCGGTCGCCGTGATGCCCGAGCAGGTCAACGCGTCTGCGACCGACATCTGCGATGAGCTGGACCGCATCTTCGGCGCCGGCGCAGCGCATCTGGGCTGACAGAGGGACCAGGGGGACAGGCACCGTGGTCCCCAAGTGGGAGGCAAGGGGGTCAGTCGACCCGTCGCCTGAGCCCCCTTGCCGACTGACCTGCCAGTGTGACGGGACCAGGGGGACAGGCACCGTGGTCCCCAAGTGGGTGGTGAGGGGGCTTGCTCGCGTACGCGAACGAGCCCCCTCACCCTCAGACCTGCAAGACAATCAGTGGGACCACGGTGCCTGTCCCCCTGGTCCCTCTGTCAGCCTACTCGTCGATCGTGGTCAGGACCAGCTTGCCGTTGCGTACTCCCTTGGCGCCGAGAAGGTTCTCCGCGATGGAGCGCACCTGTGCTGCGGGGCCGCGCATCAGGATCACTTCCAGGCAGTTATGCGCATCAAGATGGATGTGCACCTTTGAGATGATCAGCTTGAAGAAGTCATGTTCGATGCTGTCGAGCTTCTCGATCAGGTCGCCGGCATGATGGCTGAAGACCATGGTCACACTCGCCACGGCCTCCTTGTCCGGGTTCCCGATCTCTTCCTGGGCGAGTACTTCGCGCACAAGGTCGCGGATCGCCTCGCTGCGGTTGGTGGATAGCCCTCGCCGCGCGACATACTCGTCGAAGCGTTGCAGCATATCCTCGTCCATCGAAACGCCGAAGCGGGCAAGTTCTGTCATGAGCGCACCTTCTTCTGTCGTACGGGGACCGTGGCCAACATGAGGTACTGGCGGGGATCGGCCACGCTGATCTCATCTTCGAGATAGATGTTGAGTACCGGGCCGGTGGCCTCGAGTTCCTTCTGCGTCAGGGCAGCATGCATGCGCTGCGCGATGTCGCCGGGCTGCCCATAGAACCCACGCGAATAAGCGGTCAGGACGTCTTGTTCCTTGCCCGAGCCATCGTCGAGATCCAGCAGAAGGAAGAAGTGTTCTGGCGAGCCGGGACGGGCGCAAAATCCCTCGAAGTCATCGAAGTAGCCGCCGATCGGGAAGCTGATGTTGAGACCCTGCTCCTCGGCCCAGGTGCAGAACTCGAGGAAGGGACGGAAGAAATCTCCCTCGACTACGAAGCGAGTCTCCGGCCCGACCCGTATATCCCAGGCCGGCATCGTCTCGACGGTGATCTCCCGGATGTTGGCGGTCTTTCCTTTGATCAGCAGGTCGCTGAAGACGTCGACCAGCTTCTTGGAACATTCGAGCTCGTCGATGTGTTCTTGCAGCGTTGCGCTATGCTCGTTGAAAAGATCCAGGATGTTGTGCGTCGTTCGTTGGGAAGAGAGCTCCTTGATGCGCTTGAGAGGGATACCTATCTCGGTCAGCACACTGATGAGGTTGACGGTGATGATCTGTTCCGGCAGATAGTAGCGATAGTTGTTCTGAGGATCCCGCCAGGCCGGGTGGAAGATGCCCGAACGGTCATAGTAGATCAGGGCCGAGCGGCTGATACCCGTATAACGGGCGAACTGTGAGATGGAGAGGAGGCCTGCGGTCTGAGTGCCCAGGCGCTGGGACACACGGGATGGGGAGGGGTTGTTTAGCATCGAAACTCCTTTGCAGACAAGGGCAATTGCGATAATCGAAAAAAATATCGATTCAGGTGTTTACCCTAAACCTACTTCATAGTTTATGATGGTATCATAAGAGCGGACATGAGGCAGGGCACTTGTCTCTTAACTGAGACCCCACAGTTCTCATTCTCATCACTCTTGCTGTTGTGCTCTGCTGTCCGTTCACTGTGCAGGTTCGCCAACACGCCTGCACAGGCTTCCAGGCTCCAGCCTCTCCTAATCCTGGAGCTTGGTCAAGGGACTCCGCCGCCCCTCATTAAGCGGAGTCCCTTTCTTTTTCTCCGGTCTTTCGTTGCAGTACACTATTAGGTGCGAATGCACGACTTCGATGAAACGAGGTACCCGATGGCTCCCTATGTACACGAGCGTTCCCGCTACAACCTTGAAGACGGTGCGCTGCCGACCCAGTGGTACAACATCCAGGCAGATCTTGCCCATCCGCTTGCGCCGTATCTGGGCGCGGACGGTCAACCGGCGGATCCGGCGGCGCTCGCAGCGATCTTCCCGCCGCCGCTGATCGAGCAGGAGGTCTCGACCGAGCGCTGGTTCGACATCCCGGGAGCCGTGCTCGACGTCCTGCACACCTATCGTCCGGGGCCGCTGAACCGCGCGCGGCAGTTCGAGAAGGCCCTGGGGCTTCCGGACAACGTCCACATCTACTACAAGTACGAGGGCATCAACGCCTCCGGATCCCACAAGGCCAATACGGCGATCCCGCAGGCCTACTACAACAAGATCTCGGGCATCTCGAAGCTCTCGACAGAGACGGGCGCCGGCCAGTGGGGCTCGGCGCTGTCGATGGCGGGCGCCCAGCTCGGCATCGAGGTCGAGGTCTTCATGGTGGGCGTGAGCTATGACCAGAAGCCCTATCGCCGCATCTTCATGGAGTGCTTCGGTGCGAAGGTGCATCGCTCGCCGACGACGCTGACTCAGGCCGGGCGCGCGATGCTGGCGAAAGACCCCGATACGCTGGGCTCACTCGGTCTGGCGATCTCTGAGGCGGTCGAGGTGGCCGCGACCCATCCGGACGTGAACTATTCCCTGGGCTCGGTACTCAACCATGTCGCCCTGCATCAGACGATCATCGGTCAGGAGGCGATCCTGCAGATGGAGCTTGCGGGCGAGGAGCCCGACGTGGTCATCGCCTGCATCGGCGGCGGCAGCAACTTCGCGGGCCTGGCCTTCCCCTGGTATCTGCGCCGCAAAGAAGGCAAGACGAAGACGCGCCTGCTGGCGGCTGAGCCCAAGGCCTGTCCGACGCTGACGGCTGGGGCATACGAGTATGACTTCGGCGATGAGGCGAAGCTGACGCCGCAGATGATGATGTACACCTTGGGTCATGACTTCGTGCCGCCCGGCATCCATGCGGGCGGTCTGCGCTATCACGGGGACTCCCCGCTGGTCTCGCAGCTGGTGCATGACGGCGAGGTCGAGGCGACGTCGGTCTGGCAGAAGGACGTCTTCGCGGCGGCTCTGGAGTTCGCGCGCTCTGAGGCTCTGTTGCCGGCGCCGGAATCGGCGCATGCGATCGCGGCCGCTGCGGCAGAAGCGAAGGCGGCTGCCGAGGCGGGCGAGGCACGCACGATCCTCTTCGGGCTCTCGGGACATGGCTTCCTGGATCTGAGCGCGTATGAGAACTACATCAGCGGCAAGCTGCAGGACTACGACTTCGCGACCGGGGCGGTCGTCGAATAGCGAGTGCGTCCAATGCGACAGGGCGCCGGGGAACCAGGGGGACAGGCACCGTGGTCCCACTTCAGCTTTGGTGCGACACCACCCCCGGCCCCGTGTCGCACGGGCTATCTGCGCGTCAAGCGGGCGGGCGACCTCGTCTTCGCGCTGGCGCTGCTGCTGCTGCTCTCCTGGCTGCTGGTGCTGATCGCTGCGGCCGTGCTCCTTGTCGAGGGGCGCCCCGTGCTGTTCGTGCAGCAGCGCCCCGGCCGCGGCGGACGGCTCTTCTCGCTCTACAAGTTCCGCACGATGAGCGCCGCTGCGCAGGGGAGCAGCGCGGTCCAGGCCGCCGCGACCGACGCCGCCCGCCTGACGCGCCTCGGGCGCGTCCTGCGCGCCGTGGGCCTCGATGAGCTGCCGCAGCTCTTCAACATCGTGCGCGGCGACCTCTCCTTCGTCGGTCCGCGCCCGCTGTTGCCGGAATACCTGCCGCTCTA
>JGI20166J26741_10615559_pt1 | contig 15527 bp, 9 predicted proteins | sample TergutCu122P5_FD_26741 | JGI IMG/M metagenome (IMG submission 26741)
GTACACACGTGACCAGAACAGTCTGTTCTCTGTACTTCATGGAAGACTGAACAAAGTGTGCGATATATTTTGAAGACTTATGACATTTATGCATTCATGGTTAATTTTATGGCCTGGGTTGGTCGAGACTAGTGTCAACAGCCAGCTAGACAGAACGTATTCATAAATGACTCAGCCCGCTGACGTGACCAGAACTGTATGTTCACTTTACTTCATGGAAGATTTAACTAACTGTGCGATACTTTTTGACTTATGCATTCATGGCTATTTAGGGCCCAGACTATAGTTTTTTACACTCTAGCATGATAGACAAAGGCTCCACGAACTGATTTTGTGTTGAGACTTTCTTCAGGAAAAAGAACAACGAGCTAACAGCGTTGCCAAAACTAGTGCCTTATATATATATGACATTAGCGTTTCTGGCTTTACTGGGAGCGTCATACATATAAGACGTTAGTCGACTAAGGGTTAAAGTATATGTATCATACATAGTAGAAAATCATCTTCACAGCGTCAACTAGATACCATGGTGACAGGCCCAGAGAAACCTCAAATATTGCTGTCTTTGTGTATAAGATGATGTGCACTGCAGTAAAAAGGTAGCCTGCCATTCATTTTCAGGGTATCCTGTACAGTGGAACAGTGATCTTCATATTTGCCATTACTGGAACCTCATTTCTGACATACAGAAACTTTCCTAATTGCCTATTGTTTTGGTGACAGTGAAGGTATTGGTCTACAGGAGATGTGAATTATTGGAATCCTATAATCTGATAACATGATTTGATTGCATGTTTGATTGGGAAAGGTGTTTACATACAGGAGATGTGAATTAATGTAATGCAGTAACTTTATAAAATAGTTACATTTTCCTGTAATAGGTCGTGGACATTGAACTGCTGTAATTAATTGAGAGTCATTTACAAAGTATCATTTAAATCACATAAAACTCGGGCAGAAGGTCAGTGTTAGGCTTTGATTTACAGACCTCATTAAAATTAAGGTGTTGTAGCTGCTGTAGGAAAGTTAATATTCTGTTACATAATCTGTTTAGGTTTGTTTTTCAGTGTTTCCACCAACCTGTCTAGATCAAATCAGAAGCACTGGAGTAAGAAGTTGTATTGCTGAAGTGCAAACTGCAGTTGAGATTATCCTATGACCAGTTCTGGTTGTACCATCTCCCCAAAATGTCACAAGTATTAGCAGGGGAAATAAATTGTTAAGTGAAAGAAAGTTGTGACTTTTTTTTCACACATCATTCAAACAAAAGGACTGTGATTTATGCCTTTAGTTATAGAAGTCCCATGTTTTGAGAAGTACCCAGACTTTGTTTCCCTTTACAACACCAATTTGCAGTCTGTCCCTGCACTTTGTCGTGTGTTGTTTTATTGACAGAGTACTAATGCTGGTATGCAGAAGCTGATGTATGTTAGTAAGACTGAAGAGAGGACGTTTTGCTACATCCATTGACAGCAAGTGTTTCGAAGTGCGGGTATCATTTTGGATAATTATTACTTCCATATTTGAGTTGTCATTGATTACAGATTCAGTATTTTTGTGTTTGTTTCAAAACAGACAATTAACTTACTATTATGGAATTACAGCTTTGCCATTAGTAATCACTAGGCATAATTTATTTTACAGGTTTGAAGAATCTGCAAAGAACCAAATAAAAACATTTCGACACAGTACAGAAGATTCTAAGTATCAGATCTCCAGTGGCGAAGATGGGCATCATGCAATAGCACAAGTGTATTTCATTGGGCAAGGATCATGTGATAACTTGTCTGCATGTGAATTGTTTGGTTTGCAGGCTTTGCAGAATGAGTCAGTACCATGTGACACTGACACTCTGGGAAACACTGCCACTGAAATATTAGTTAATCATGCTGTCAGTACTCACTTTTACCCTGGTTTCAAAGATAACAAAAGTACAAGTCACTCAAACAAACAGTATTCACAGTGTCAGTTCTGTGGTAAAGAATTTGTCTTATTATCATCCTATAAACAGCATATGAGAACTGATCATGCATCTGTTAAACAGTTCAGGTGTCAAATATGTAATGAGGTATTTTTAACAGAAAACAAACTGATCTCCCACAAAACAGTTCATTGTAACACAGGTGTGTGTGGAAGATATGAAGTTTTTACCCACCTGTGCCATACGTGTGGGAAAACATTTAATACTTCAAGTAAGTTGAGAAGCCATGACAAGAGGGCACATCAAGACTCCCCTAGCAAACAGATTGCTGACAAGAAACAAATCTGTGAGGTGTGTGGTAAGGAATTTCAGTTTACCAAATACCTGAAGAAACATATGTTGAAACACGGTGAGAAAAATTTTGTCTGTGAAGCATGTGGGAAACGGTTTGAAACTAAATACATGTTAAAGATGCATCAAGAGTGTCATTCTGAAGTTCGTCCGTATATCTGCAAAATCTGCAGATCATCATACAAGAGGCACAGAAATCTTCTATCTCATGAACAGGAAGTACATGGAATTTTTTCTTTAGGACCAGGCAAAGAGAAAGAGTCTCTAAGTTTTTCATGTGATGTGTGCAAAAAGGAATTTACTACAAGGAAGAAAGTGGCCATTCATATGAGAACTCACACAGGCGAACGTCCGTTTCACTGTGAAGAATGTGGCAATCGATATACATCACGGAGTAGCTTGTACATTCATCGCAGAGTGGTCCATGAAGGCAGGAAGTGTGTTGAAAAGGGAATTTTCTTATGTGATGTGTGCAGTAAAAGTTTTGCAACCAAACATTATCTCGATGTCCACCTCCGGATACATACTGGTGAAAAACCATATGTTTGCAATATCTGTAACCGTGCTTTCACTCAACGAACTAGTCTTGTTAATCACACTGCATCCCACACAGATTCCAGACCATATCCATGCACTCATTGTGACAAAGCATTTAGACGTAGGGAGACGCTCATCGTCCACATTCGCACACACACTGGTGAGAAACCCCACATTTGTGATGTATGTGGACGCGGATTTGCTCAGCTTACTGACATGAAGAAACACCGGCTCAAGATTCACAATTCTCTGCAGTCAAGGAAACAGTAATTTATTCTGAAATACATGTAATTGAGATGCAGTGGTCAGTCACTTTACTGAAATTCGTAACTTCAATGTTTTTCATTTTTAAATTACTTAATGTCATGTAACAATGCCTGATGGTCAGTAATAGAATATTTATCAACTTAATGAAAGATATTTACTTGAAATAGTTATGTAATTTATGTTTTTCAATATATGTTTTGTTTTATGCAAATGGTATCATCATTTTTTATGTTAGGCCGTCTTTCTCCATAAAAAAAAGTGCATGCCATGAAAATCTGAGAAGTAGCTGTTAACTGTTGTGCATATGAGAAATGTGCAGATGTTTGTATACTTGCTTGTTCAGGAGAGGGTAAATGAGTGGTCTGTCATGTGACCAGGCTGTACATCTGTATTTGTGTACATTGTGTGAGTATTAATTGGCATATGTATACTCATGTGTATTAATTCTGATACTCTTACTTTATTTGCACATTTTACAGCCCTATGTTGAGCATTATATCAGGTGCTTAGTTATGTCTGATCTGTATTCTGAAGCCTTGAAGCCAGGATATGTACTTGGTACAGTGACCAGGCTGCGGATCGTTCCTGGTGGAGATGAGATTTTTCTCTTCTCCAAAACATACAGACTGATTCTAAGGCCCACCCAGCCTCCTGTTCAGTGGGTACTGGGGGCTCTTTAGGGTAAAGCTGCTGGGGCCTGAAGTTGATGGCTCCAAGTAGTGTTGAGTTTAAGAATGAGTGTGTGTGTACCTCTGCTTCCCTTGTATGTCACATAGCAACAACATTACTGTTTTTATTTTCTCCTGCCAATGGCTTTCCATACAGTTCATTGCAGTAAGAATCACGTTCCCTCCCTGTGCATCAAGTACGTACAGATCATCAAGTGGCAGCCTACTTGGGTTTTGGGGGAATGCGGTGTTAGCCTTGCGATTGACACCAGTATTTCCACACCATTACACCTGCTATTACACATGGGAGACTAATATTTGTTATCCTACATGCGTGTAGGCCATCAGGTGCACTGGAGCCCTGATACATCAATGAAGCGCAGTCATAATATTAGTTACTTGTGTGTTGGAATGTTTGCTTCCTGTTCCAAAGTCCACCAAAATTTTTCAGAAGATACAAGTGGCAAGAGACAAATACAATGTATTTGTAAGGAGTTTATGTTACATGATTACAGTGGTGCCAGTATATTTTGAATGTAAGAATTTTTAATGTCAGTGTTTTGGAATAATGTACAGTTGTGCTGCAATTTTTGTCAGTAGTAAATAGCAGGTCACTTTGTTTTCCAGGTGCAGCAAGTATGCAATGAAACAAATCAATGCTTTGATTTCGGCTAGTGAGGTTTTTTCATCCCACGAGGAAGCGACTACCGAAAAGTACACTTTAATAAACAAGGATACTCCGCAGCCTGCCATCCAGGAGCTATGTGACGATCTGTGTGCTTATGAAGTATTTGACTTACTTGGATTATGTGCCAATCATAAGGAACCAAAGCAACTGGAATGTCTGGATGTAAACTGTGATATATTTGCCAGTGATCACAACTATGTTGTAAGTGATAACTGTACTGGGGAGCTTTTGGACATGAGTTTTGAGAGTAAACAGAAGTCACAGCCCTGTCACTGCCAGCATTGTGACAAGGTTTGTACTTCTGCCACATCTTTGAAAAAACATTTGAAAGAAGAACACAGATACCTCAAGCAGTTTGTATGTAGAATCTGTAATGCAGCCTTCATATCTAAACAGCTGTTACAGGTTCATAAAGCAGCACATAATTCCAGTGTGTGTAGTGATAATGAAGAAGATGTTCACTTGTGTCATACTTGTGGGAAAATATTTAACACATCAAGTAAGTTGAAATGTCATGAGAAAAGAGTTCACCAAGAAATTCGAACTGTGCAAGAGTGTGATAAGAAACATATTTGTGCAGTATGTGGTTTGGCCTTTCAGTTTAAAAAATACCTAAAGAAGCATATGTTAAAACATGGAGAAAAAAACTTTGTGTGTGAAACGTGTGGGAAGAGGTTTGAAACTAATTATAAATTAAAAATGCATCAAGAATGTCATTCAGAGCAGCGACCTTATGTTTGTAAGATCTGTGGGTCAGCTTATAAGAGGCACAGGAATCTTCTGTCCCATGAGCAGGAAGTGCATGGAATATTTTCATTAGGACCTGGTAAAGAAAAAGAGTCTTTGAGTTTTCCATGTGATGTGTGCAAAAAAGAATTCACAACACCAAAAAGAGCAGCTGCCCACATGCGGATTCATACAGGAGAACGTCCATTTCATTGTGAACAATGCGGGAACACGTTCAGGATCTACCAGTCACTCATGGTTCACCGCCGAGTGGTTCATGAAGGCAGAAAAGTGTATGGTAACAAGGGTCTCTTTCCATGTCACATATGTAGGAAGATTTTCTCTACAAAGCATTATCGGGATGAACACATTCGTATCCACACTGGAGAGCGGCCATATGTTTGTAAGATATGTGGCAAAGCGTTCACACATGGAACTAGCCTTGTTCAGCACACCGCATTGCACTCGGATGTTAGACCATATCCTTGCAGATTGTGTGAAAAGGCATTCCGACGCCGTGAGACACTAATAATACACATCCGCACCCACACAGGTGAGAAACCATATGTATGTAATATTTGTGGTCGAGGATTTGCTCAGTTGACTGACATGAAGAAACACAGGCTGAAAATACACAACATTCCACATCAAAGAAAAATGTAAATGTTAATTAAATTGTTGATTGACGTAAGTAAATTTGTAACAGACTTTGATTATGAGGTTTTCAGTGATTGATGTGAATGAATTTAATTTGTAACACAGTTCAGACTAGGAATTTGGATTAGTTTTGGTGTCATGATTACCTGATTTCCTTTCAGACAGTTCACAGACATGTGTTTAATTACAATATGAAAAGAAAGAAATGTGGTTTGGTAAGTGTGTAATTGTAGTAGTCTTGGCAGTAGAATTTTGAGTACAGTGTGCTTGCTTGCAGTTGTCTTTAGTGCAGATATATTTCACTTAAAATTGTATTATGATTAATAATTGTGAAGTACAATTTCAAGGAAAGTTTGATGAAGTTCTTTTTTTCCGTTCAAGTTATATGTAATAAAGTATCTCAATAAAACAAAATTCATGTTTATCATCCATATACTGTTTTTCACCCCCTGAAATTTTCCTGCCAGTAATGACAATATTGTGCTTAATTTCTGTGTGCATTGGAAGCAGAGAATGACCTGTGTTTGTGTAGTTTATTGGTCTGTAACTGCTATTAATTGATGAATTACTTCATGTATTTGTGGTAAGACAATGGTTTTCTTTGTCCGATATTGTTAAGATGATTATGTCAAGGAATATGGGATTGGTGGAGAAGGTAGTATGCACAGAGAAAGGTAAATTGGAGACAGAGCTCTCATTCGAAAGCTCTTAAGAATCAACAGAGAACCAGGGTTTGAGGGGGATTGAAGGTTGTAATGTGATTAAACCAACTGCAGTTTGTGTCCCATATGATTGAAGGAATGAATCCTCAGGTTTGGAAAATCATGAATTGGTTGACTGGCCAAGTCTCCATCAGTTTTTCAAGGCGAGTAGTGTATCGTGTGCTTAGTTGTCCTTTGTCACATGTTTCCATTGCACTTTTTTGACAATATGTGCAAATCATATATGTAATCCTGGAGTTGTTTAAACTAATATTAGATACAAATGTTTTCAAATAGGCAGAAGGATGCCATTTCTGCCATTAACTTGTGTGCCATTCACCCACAGTGGTTCCTGTTTTCTTGAGAGACAAGTTTACCCTGCCAGTAAGTGACATGCGGCACACATCTCACTGTATGACAAATAGACTACACTGTAGGTGTTTTGGGAATAGCATAGGTTTACCTATCAGGCCCAACCAAATAGGCCTTAATTTTCATAGCATGAGGATGTAGACTGATGGTGTTTTATTAATTTTCTGTTATTTCTATTAAATTTTAACCCATGACAATGAGCAAAGTCTGTGAAGTAGATAACTAGAACTACTACTCTCCTCTCCTAGTCTGTGAGAGGAGAAGTGAAATACTCTTAAGTTCTCCATATTATTCAACCATTCTTTTTGGGTTTTTAGTTAGAGAATAAAATTGTTTTTTTAATGTGTATCTTAAGTTTCTTAGTGGACTTATTCTCTTATTTTCTGTAGGTTTAACAATTTACAGGTCTAAAGAAGAAACTTTAATTTTTGCCATATTATGGAGACATTTGTTATCCTTTACTGGCTCATAATCTCCCTTCCACATTTTATGGATGTTTGTTCATCTCCATACCAATAATTAAATGTTTACCAACACAGGATGTTCATAATATAATTCCACAGGCAGAGTCAACCTCAAAAGTATGCACAGCAGTGAACAACCCAGTCACTCCTTCTAATTGGTTATGTAGCTCTAGTTATTTTTTTATTTAATGCAAAATTTATGTATCTTTACATACATTATAGTAATTATGTCAAACCCTTATTGTGAGTGGTTGTCTGAATGTTATGTTTCTGTGAAAGATATGATATTCGCACGGTGATTTTTCTGAGGATTCAAGTATTCTGTGATGTGACACTGTCATTGGGCGAGTGGTTCCTCACTCTTCAAAGAACTGTGGTACAATTCTTTCCAGTTCCCAGAGTCACACACCCAACAGCACAGTGTTGCATACCAGAACACATGAATTCACATACCATTCTTGTTTGTAATGTTATAAGTTTATATTTTCTTCACATTGGCTGGCAGACATTGTCAAATTGAACCAAAAACCACACTTGGATGTTTTGTTTAAAGCAGGTATGAACTTTGCCATCATTTATTGTTTGCTTAACAGTTAGGACTTACAGTGTAAGGTCCAAAAGTAATGCCTGTGACATTTTGAAGTACTTTTAGTAATGAATGTTTGCTTTGGTTGGATGTGTGCTGAGAAGTGTTGAGTTGAAAACTGACCTATGGTAAGAAATGCCTGAATGTTTCTGTATTTTGCCAAAATTAATAAGCAAGTGCAATTTTTTTCCAGGTGCAGCAGTTTATCAAAAAAACAAATCAGACTAGTCCACCATGCAAAGGAAGACACAAATTTGGCTACAAGAGGGTCCAGTAAAGGTGGCAAAGATGTGCCCCACCTTGCTGAACAAGAGCCTCTAGATGACCTTTCTGCTCATGAAGTGTTTGGAGATGAAACTGTTACACAAAATGAACAAAGCAACAGTGATTGTGATGTGGTTTATAAAAATTCTGAATTTGGTTACAACTGTGATAAAAATATTATTTCTCTTGAGAGTTGTGTGAAAGATGATGAATCGATGAATAAGGAGGTAGAAAATTTTGAAATGCAGAACACAGGAGTACAGCTTTATAAGTGTCAGCACTGTGGGTGGGAATTTGGTTGTACATCTTCACTGAAACAGCACCAAAAAACAGATCATAAAAAACTTACTGAATACAGATGTAGAGTTTGTAAGGAAGTGTTTACATCCAGAAATAAAATGCAGGCTCATCGAACCAGTCATGATCATAGTGTCTGGAATGATTTAGAGACATCACATCTTTGTCATACATGTGGAAAGACATTCAACACCTCAAGTAAACTGAGATGTCATGAAAAGAGAGTACATCAGCGTATTCCTGTTGTCCTCAGTGAGAAGAAGCATATCTGTGAGGTTTGTGGATTGTCTTTCCAGTTTAACAAATACCTCAGGAAACACACATTAAAGCATGGAGAAAAGAACTTTGTATGTGAAACATGTGGCAAAAGATTTGAAACTAATTATAAATTAAAAATGCATCAAGAATGTCATTCAGAGCAGCGACCTTATGTTTGTAAGATCTGTGGGTCGGCTTATAAGAGACATAGAAATCTTCTGTCTCATGAGCAGGAAGTGCATGGCATATTTTCATTAGGACCTGGCAGAGTGAAAGAATCTTTGAGTTTTCCATGTGGTGTATGTAAGAAAGAATTCACTACACCAAAGAGAGTGGCGGCACACATGCGTACACACACAGGCGAACGTCCATTCAGTTGTGAACATTGTGGCCATGCCTTCAGGATATACAGCTCTCTGTTATTTCATCGGAGGGTGGTTCATGAAGGTCGCAAGGTCTATGGCAATAAAGGAGTCTTCCCGTGTGATGTGTGTGGCAAAGTCTTTTCAACTAAACAGTATAGGGACATCCACCTCCGAATACACAAAGGGGAGAAGCCATATGTCTGTAAGATTTGTAATAGAGCGTTCACTCAAAGGACCAGTCTTGTGAACCATTCCGCACTTCATTCAGATCATCGACCCTATCCATGTCATCTCTGTGAGAAGGCATTTCGTCGGCGGGAAACACTTGTCATTCATATCCGCACTCACACAGGGGAAAAACCACACATCTGTGAAATCTGTGGCCGTGGATTTGCTCAGCTGACAGATATGAAGAAACATAGGTTGAAGATACATAATGTTGTTATACCAAGGAAGAATTGAGTTCCTGCATTGTTTCCTTATTAATAATGTGTGCCATTCAACTGATGAGTCAGGATTATGATGGAATTATGTGTTGTTTAACATGAGTTGTGTACTCTTGCATTGAATGAAATGTATAATATTTGACAGTTCCACCTTGCAGTATCCTCAGGTAGCATACATATATATGCATATGTGTGTGTGTGTGTGTGTGTGTGTGTGTAGTTTACAATTACATAAGAAAAGAAATGTTAGAGCTTCATTATGTAATTTCAAATTAATTTATAATAATAGGGTAACAGACTTACAAATAATATGTACTCAGTCTGCACTGTGAACTTCTTTAAACTAATTACTACACAGCAAAGTTTTGTCCTGTATGCAATGTAAACATTAGACATAAATAAAATGTTATGTGAAAGTTGCTTATTATATAGGTAACATTTTATATTTGAAGAGGATTTCATTGACAGAACGCAAGTTTAGCTCATTATAGCAGAAAAAAAAACTTGTTGAGCAGAATGTGACCTGTGGCACTGCCCATTGTTATGCCATTTTTGTACATGAAGCACAAGCCCACAGTTCATATTTTGCTGACTCACATGTTAGTAATGTGAGTCTTCTGAGTAAAGTGAGCAAACACACACAGTAGTTGTCTGATATCGTTATACAAATTTTTTCCTAGAGAATTATTCATCTGTCAAGACATTTCCTTGTAATGGAACGTGGAGGTTCAAGATTCAAATTGTGATGTGACACTCTGTCATTGCATGGTGTTTTCCACTATTCCAAATGGCCATAGCAACTTCTTCTTCAAGGTCAAGCAGTCGAAGACTAATTGGACTGTTTGCCGTTGACGATGAAGGTGACTTCATCCTTTAAAGTGGTGGGAACTGCTCATTCAACATCATAGTGTCACACCTCAGAAGATGTGAATCCTCAGCAACACTCCTGTGCGAAACTCAAGCTTCATGACATGGATGTTCACCACTGTCAACAAAAGTGATTAATTTTGTAAGTTTCTGATCATAAGAAGTTATAAATTCATAGACTTAAGTGAGCTGCATAAAATTAAAGGTGACACTTCTTAAGAACAACTTTCCTATTTAACGTTTTATGTGACCTGCATGCAGTTCAAATTTATACCCAGCTGAAGTGCCATAAAGATAGGATACCCTGAGAAAAGCCTGTGACATATACGTTTTAGATATCTGTGGTACTTACGTTGTGCAAGATGTGGGAAACATTACAAAAGAATTCGTGTTTGAGTGTTTGAATGCACACTTGTTTTATTGTCCTGTTTTATGTAACTTAATAACTCAAGACAAGTGAAGGAATCTTGGAATTCAGATATGGTCTCCATAATCCTCATGACCACCATCTCAATTTCCACCTATATGAAACCCTTGGAATATCATATGTAGTAAGTGTGTTCTTCGTGAAATCTTCCTCATAATGTAGTGGTTATGTTACTTGCAGTGTTAATACAAATTGTGTCATTTGTTCTGTAGCACATAAATGCGCAATAAGTCGTATGAGGATGTTAATTTCAAAACCATATATGTCCACTTGGTAAGAATTGAGGTACATGTGTGAAAACATGGATGGTAAGGACCTCTAGTACTGGGTACAATTGTTGTAGTAGTTTTGCCATTAAGTGCAGCACTGTAGGTTAGATAGTTGCAGCACTCTGTTTCACAAATATTGTATAATCAAAACTCAGTTATTGTCAGAAGTACAGATGTGTCTTTTTGAAGAAATTTTCTCATATGCAGTAGATATGCGTAATATCTCAAATGCACATATATGACACTTTCCTTGTTCAATACAAACATTATGTGGATAATTAAACTCCTCTCTTAGACGCGTTGTATCACTGTTAAGAGAGTTCACTGAATCGTTCACTGTGTCAAGTGCAGTAAGAAAGTTGGCATTTAAATTAACTCATCAGACAGCATGAAGATACAGTAAACTTAAACTGTGTGGCAAAGGGTTAAGTGTGTGTCTGTGCACACTTGCAGCATAGTCACATTTGTGTTATCAGCTGACCACAAACCTGTATAGCATGCTCCTTACATGCTTTCCATTATCGTAATGTTACTTATTTAGATAACTGCACGCCAATCTCATTCATGTTCATCAAGGTGAACACCCATATGGGGTTGTCATGTGTATTTATTGTTATGCCTCATGATGGGTCTTTCTTATTTCACAGACCTCTTGCTGTTTTTAATTCAAGGACCTCAATTTACTGTTATGTAACGTTCTGTCACATTCTATATAAAAGGTAAGGTTCACCCTAGAACAGCCTTTGAAGGCCCAGAGGATGAATAGAGGTGTGGGTCTACTCTTTCTTTAACCTCAGCGCTAGATGGGGGTGGGTGGTCAACCCCACACCCAGGCCACTTTATTGCTGGGAAGAGACCCGGCACCCATTTTATAGCAATCTCAGTGTGCACCAGGGACAAACTGGACACATGCAGAAAATCTTGCCCCCCACTGGGATTTGATTCCCAGGCCGTAGCAAGATGCTATACCGACTGAGCTGTCCTGGCCCACATCACATTTTGTATTATAAAACATATGTGATGAACTGCAGTGTACCCTCAGAGCTTAGCACACTGGAATCCAGTGGGGGGCATTTACTTTACTGCTCTGTGGTATCAAGGCAGTTGTGTTGAAGGTTAAACCAAGTTGTGTTGCAGTGTGTTGTTACTGAATTTCTTCATGTAATTATTACCACACAGTTGGAAGCTGAAAGTACAAAAAACAGGTATAAAAATGCTAACACAAATGCTGATATCTTTCAGGAGGCCAGTACATAACTTAGTACTACCATAAGTGCCTGTGAATCTTCTGAAGTGATAGTCTGTATTGTAGTACCAATGTTATGCATCCCCAAGAAAATAGCAAAGAAAGCACCTGATCTATGAAATATATCTGGCAGTTCATTAAGATAAACGACGGATGGTTTCATAAAAGTCTGTTCTTGTTCTGCTTGTGATGTAGGTTTTGTATCATTTATTGAATTGACAGCTCAAATGAAGTGTCATGTTCCAGATGCAGAAAAACTAACATATGTTTGCACTCTCTGTGACAGAAAATTCTTTTCAGCAGGTACTTTAGAACATCATGTGAAAATATGTGCTGTAAGACAGAGAAATTTGAAATTTGTGAGAAAATTTAGAAGAATAAGAATATGCTAGCCTTTCATAGATTGACATATGGTACAACTGAGCTTTATCTTTGCCAGTACTGTGAAAGGTTTGTATTTTCCTCTTCTTTAGGTCTGCAATGAATAAGTGATCACACAGATAAGTTTCAATTTTTATGCAATAGTTGCATGAAGGTATTTCTTTCTAAGTAGGAATTAATTATTCACAGAAAGAATTATCCAAAAGCTATTTATGAACAAAAACGCTGTCTGTGTTACTTTTGTTGTGATGTTCTTGACAGTTTTATTAAGTTACAATATCACGAAAAATGGATACATGAAGATATGAAAGAGCAACAGATACCTGAGTTAAAGAACTCTTCTAAATATATTTGTGAAGTGTTTGGGTTAATATTTAATTACTGTGCCTTACTGAAGAACCATGCATCAGTGCACGGAAGAACAAAGGGACAGTTTGAATGTGAAGTCTGGAGTGTTATGAAAGAGCAGGTGGCTTTTGCAGTAACATCAGATTTCCCATAGCAAGCATCAAGAACGTGGTGGCACAGTCTGTCACACAATATCCAAGACTTCTCAGTACTTTTTTTTTTTAGTTTATTTAACAACATGGTCCATTACACAGTAACACTACATGTTTCAGTTTGCTTATTAAGGGCTAGATAATGGCTGTTAAATAGAATACAGTTGAACATGAACAAGTCTATAGACCACTGGGACCAAAATAACATGTCATTGAAAAACTTGTTGTTTAAAATTTTGTGTCCAACGATCCATTGCAATTTTATTAAAATCTATGGATTTGACGAATCGTGAGAAGGCGTCTATGTGTTTGGCTACCAGTTCACTGTTGGTGGTGGGCCAGCTTCCTCCTCCCCCCCTTATGTTTTGTTTCAAGGAACTTCTTTGGACTTCTAGGATTTTGCAGCCATATATTAAATGTTCAGGTGTCTGTGCCCCCTCATTACCGGGGCATGTCAGGCTCTCCATTAATTTAAATCTGTGCAGATAAGACTCTGTCTTTCCGTGACCGGTGACCATAGCAGTGAACTCCGATGTGATGGGTAGTTTCAATTTTAGCCTTTGCTGAACCGCAGGGAAGAATGATCTGCACAACGCCCTCTTCACAGTGCGTTCCCATTTTCTCTGCCACTTTATGATTCCTTCCTTCTTTAGTTCGGTAGCAGCTGTAGTTGTTGGTATTCTATCATATACTATGTTTTGCTTGTCCTCGTCCTGGGCTGCTTCTTTGGCAAGTGTATCTGCCATCTCATTGCCCTCTATCCCGGCATGGTCCTTCACCCATCCAAAGTGAATCATCCAGTCTAGCAGCGTGAGGTGGCGCACCATATTTCATATTCCTTCAGTTAGGAAGCTGTGGATGGAATTGTTTTTCAGTGTGGCTAGTGTGACTCTGCTATCAGTGTAAATGGCCACCATTCTGGGGTTGTGACCGTCAAGCATCGGTAGTAGTTACAGTGACTTCAAGATTGCTATCTGCTCTGCTTGATTGTTTGAAGAGCAATCTTGTAGCTTGTATTTGCATTGCCTAACAAGTGTCTTATCCATGTATGTGGCCACTCCTGCTCCAACCTTACTGCCGATTTTGCTACCATCTGTGTAAATCTCTGTGGCGTAAGATATTGAGTCACTTGTTTCCATTATGTTTGCTCTCTGAGCAGGTTGTGGCCAGTCTGTGACCTGTACAGGCATGTCGTATTCGTATGCAGCTCCCTCCATGTAGTGCTTACTTTTGTACAATTGTGCCTTCTCCACAATTACAACTGCTATGGGTGGGACCCCAGCCATCACACAAGAAGCATCGTAGGAGATGGTTCTATACGCTTAGGCAACTTTGATGTTTATCAGCCTCTGTACTCTTTGCAGCTTGCAGAGGTTTCTGTGTTTCCCAGCAGCCTCTTCCCAAACTGGGGCTCCAAATGTTAGAATCGGGATAAGTGCCCCTTCGTAAATAATTTTGAGGGATTTATGACCTAGACCCCAGTGAAGTTTTGCAGATTTGCCTAACATGTATGTCATCGTCATGGACTTTTCCACTATGTTCTCATTGTGTTTGTCAAATGTTAGGCGGCAGTCGAAATATATCCTTAAATACTTCATTTCTGTCACTTAGTCCAGTCTTCTGTTGTTGAGGTATACGTTAATAGTATCGTTGCTCTGGTACCTTGAAATCAGCATAGCCTTAGATTTGGTCTCGTTAAATCCCATTTTATTTTCTTTTGCCCATTTTTCTATTCTCGCAAGATCAGAGTTTGTATACGCCTCCACTTCGGTCGGCATTTGCCTTGCAACATAATTACAAGATCGTCTGCAAAGGCTATGAATTTTGTGTGGCTTGAGAAGTCCACGTTCAGAAGTGCGTTGTACAGGACGTTCCATAGTCCTGGGCCACAGCATGACCCTTGTGGGCAGCCCATCGAAACTTTCCTTTCTGCTTTGTATGTGTTAGAGTATTAGATGGCGACTGTATCTCTGAAGGGCAATGAAACGGGAAGATTTCAAAGCATGACAAAAATCGACACATGAATTGTTTATTTATTTATTTATTGGTTATAAATGGAAAGCATATGAATAGCCATTTTGTTTTATGCCGGTTTGAAAATGTTTGTTTTGAAAATAAAGCCCTCAAGATGGCTTCCGTTTCGACGCACGCATTCCTCAAGTCGGGACGTGAAACTGTTCATGATCTCTTGCAGCATCTCCACAGGAATTGCAGCCACTTCATCTTGAATTCGCTGTTTTAAATCCGCGATAGTTCTTGGCTTTGTTTC
>JGI20166J26741_10616670_pt1 | contig 15527 bp, 11 predicted proteins | sample TergutCu122P5_FD_26741 | JGI IMG/M metagenome (IMG submission 26741)
AGGATCGTCCCGCCGCCGATCCCCGTGCCGCCCAGATGGGTATATTCTCCGTTCCGGCAGAGGACAAAGGCCGTGCCCGTGCCGACGCTGGCGACAATCGCCTCGTTTAATCCCGCAAGAGCCGTGCCGCCGCGGCCGATGGCTTCCGGCTCCGGAACATACACGGGCGGCAGGCCGAAGGTCTCCGCGCCGCAGGTCTTCGCGTGCACGCCCGTAACGTGGAGGGAATTCACCGCGCCGCACGCATCCAAAAAGGTTCCGATCATCTCCTCTGTGGAGCGCCCGCCGTAGTTCTCATAAAGACCATGTCCCATTTTCCCGTCGCGCGACAGCGCTATTTTCAGCGCGCTGCCGCCGGCGTCAATGCCAATTGTCATGTGCACCCTCTCACAACAGTTTTTCAAAAGCCACGCGGAAGGGATCCGATTCCGTACTGCGGCTCAGCTTGATGGTTCCGCAGCGCCGGTAGCCGTGCTTCTTCAAAAACCCGCGCATCGTGTTGTTCTCCGCGTGGGTATCCACCCGCAGGCTGGTTCTTCCCAGGCCCCGGCTGAGTTCCTCGGAAAAATCCAGCATCTCCCCCGCCAAAGCCGTGTGCCGAAAATCGCCGCGCACCGCGATCCGGTGGACGACACCGTAGTTCTCCCCCGATATCAGCCACTCGCCGCCGAACAAAAGATTTGCATAATCTTCTTCCGGCCGCATGGAGACCGTGCATATTCCGACGATTTCGTCTTTATGGAGAAACACCCAGCCCTCGCTCCGGGCGATGTCCCCGAGAAAGGCGGCCTCGTCCGGGTAACCGTCCTGCCACTGGGGCACGCCGCACTCCGCCAGACGGGCCTGGGCGTCCCGGACGATGTCCATAATGGCAGGGATATCTGAGATCTCCATCCGGCGCTGGTCGAAGCTCTGGGGTTGTGGCGCGAGGCCCCGTTCATCCAAAATCTCGGCGACGAGCTCTTTGTCCCCGTCACTCCGGGGGACAAAGGCGAAAAAGAGGTCGGGCCGCTTGTCCAGGGTGCGCTCCAAACTCTTTTTCCGCCGCCAACGGGTCACGGCGGCATGGTCACCGTTCAGGAGTTCGCTTGGCACGGCGCGGTTTTCCCATATCTCTGGCCGGGTGTACTGGGGGTACTCGAGCAGTCCCTCCCAGTGGCTCTCGCCGGTGAAGCACTCCTCGTCGCTCAGCACGCCCGGCAGAAGGCGGCAGACGCTGTCCGCCACCGCCATGGCCGGTATCTCCCCACCGGTCAGCACAAAATTGCCAATCGAGATCTCCTCGTCCACGCACTGCTCAATAAACCGTTCATCGATGCCCTCATAGTGGCCGCAGATCAGAACCAGATGGTCGTAGTTGTCGCGGAGGCGGACGGCGTCCGCCTGAGTGAAGGGTTTTCCCTGGGGGCTGAGGGCAATCACATGGCTTCTGCAATTGAATTTAGTTGATATAATATTTTCCAAGCAGGACTTCAGCGGCTGCGCCATCAGTACGCAGCCCCAGCCCCCGCCGTAGGGGTAATCATCGACCTGCCTCTGCCTGTTCTCTGTGAAATCCCGAATCTGGACGCAGTTGATCTCCAGAATTCCCTTAGTTTCCGCGCGGCCCAGGATGCTCTCCCCCAGCACGGCCCGCATGGAATCCGGGAACAGCGTCATGATGTCAATGCGATAAGACATTCTTTTTTCCTCTCCGCACGGAGCGATGTGGGCATCGCCCCCTACATTCCCTCAATCAGGCGCGCGGTGACAAGGCCGGCCTCGGTGTCCGTGTTCAAAATAAAGGCCGGCACGGCGGGGATGAGAATCTCCCGCTCCCCCCGCACCACGTAGATGTTGGAGGCCGCGCCCTCTATGATATCAACCAACTTGCCCAATTGCGCCCCGGTCTCGTCCACGACAGTTGCCCCCAGGATGTCCTGGAGGAAAAAAGCGCCGATTTCCAGTTTCACATCTCCCCGGTCGAGGAAGACGACGCGGTTTTTGAGGGCCATGGCGGCGTTGATATCGTCCACGCCCTCGAATTTGACGAGGAGCATACCCTTGTGTTCTTTGGCGGCGGCGATTTTATAGGGTTTTCCGCCGATATAGAGGGCGGGGAGTCTTGACAGAAAGGCCGGGGAATCGGCCCACGGCTCGAGCTTGACTTCGCCCCGAATACCGTGGGTATTGACGATTTTCCCGGCTTCTAAATAACGCTGTTTCAAAGAATCTCCAATTAGTCCAAAACTTCCACGGACACGCGCTGGCCCTGGCGCTTGGCGACCGACCGCATCAGGGTGCGGATCTCCTTGATGATTCGGCCCTGCCGCCCGATGACCTTGCCCATGTCCCCCTCGGCGACCCGCACCTCGTAGACCGTCTCGTAGTCGGAGACTTTCTCCTCGATCTGAACGGCGTCCGGGTTATCCACGAGGTTCTTCACAATATAGGTGAGCAAATCTTTCATAGGGCCTTACCCCTCAACCTGTTCCGGGGCGTCGGGGACGCCGCCCCCTACAGCTTCCTCCACGGCCTCGGCTGGCTTGACAGTCTCGGCCTTCTTTTGCGCGGCCTCGGCTTTTTTCAGCAGTGCGCGCACGGTATCGGTCGGCTGCGCGCCCACACCCAGCCAGTATTTCGCGCGCTCCGCATCGACCTTGATCTGGGCGGGTTCCGCCAGGGGATCATAGGTGCCGATTTCCTCGATGAAGCGCCCGTCCCGCGCCCGGCGGGAGTCGGAGACCACGATGCGGTAGTAGGGGTTTTTCTTTGCGCCCATCCTGCGCAGTCTGATTTTGACCATAATAATGATTCCTCCAACAAAAAATTATATATAATTCGAGAAAACATGTTCTGTAGGGAACGGATCGATCCGTTCCGTCGGATTGATCCAAGATTTCGGAACGGATCAATCCGTTCCCTACAGAAGGAGATACGGCATTTTATTAATATTGCAAATTGTCCTGCGGCAGCACGGCGCCGAGGCCGAATTGATCCACCAGGTCACGCAGGCCCTCGTCAATCTCCTCCCGGGAAAAGCCCGCCTCCTTCAATTGCGCGTCGGTCATCGCGTTCAGGCGGCTGTAGAAGTCCAGGCCCAGAAGCAGACACTCGCGGTTGTCCGGATCCAGGGATGTGAAAAGCAGATCCTCCGCGTCACCCACGCGCTTTTCCAGCAGGAGCGCGTCGATGGCCTGCGCGCATTTGTCCACCTCGGCGCTGTTATGTTCCTCTTTCTCGTGGTACTTCGGCGCGCTTGTATTGAACAGGAGCCGGCCAATACTCTCCGTCACCACATTGATCTGCCTGATCAGCCAATCATCATGAAACGCCATTTTTCGCAACTCCTTGCCCCCGTTAAAAATTCCGCAGGCGGGCCGCCGAGGGCGGCGGCCCCTACAGGGGGATTTGTAGGGTCGGGTTTCCATGCCCGACCGATGTACGCAGAGCATTTCAAGCGGGGATGGAACAGGCTCATTGACTAAAATCCGAACATGCCCTTTTTGTTGCCGAAGCGGTGCGTTCGCTTGCTGCCGGAGAACTGCTTCGCCATCTGTTTCATCGCGTCAAATTGCTTTAACAGGCGGTTGATGTCCACCACCGTTGTGCCGCTCCCGGAGGCGATCCGGCGCTTGCGGCTGCTGTTCAGAATCTGCGGGTTCTCCCGCTCGTGGGGAGTCATGCTCTGAATGACGGCCTCGGTTCGGAGCAGCGCCCGTTCGTCGATCTGCGCCCCGGCCAGAGCCTTCGCGTCCACGCCCGGCAGCATCCCCGCGATATCCTGGAGGCTCCCCATGCCCTTTAATTGGACGAGCTGGTCGTAGTAGTCGCTGAGGGTGAACTTATTCTGCCTGAGCTTTTCCGCGGCGGCGAGGGCTTTTTTCTCGTCGATTGTGGCCTCCGCCTTCTCGATGAGGCTCAGCACATCTCCCATGCCCAGGATCCGGGAAGCCATACGATCCGGGTGGAAGGCCTCGATCTGGTCGAGTTTTTCGCCGGTACCGGAGAACTTGATGGGTTTCCCCGTCACCGCCCGGACGGACAGGGCCGCGCCGCCTCGGGCGTCGCCGTCCAGCTTGGTCAGCATGACGCCTGTGATCCCGAGGGCCGCGTCGAAGGCGGAGGCCGCGTTTACGGCGTCCTGCCCCGTCATGGCGTCCACCACCAGCAGAATCTCCGCCGGATCGCAGACGGCCTTGATGCGCCTCAGCTCGTCCATGAGGGTCGCGTCGATGTGGAGCCGTCCGGCGGTGTCCAGAAAAACCAGATCGTTGCCGTGGCGTCTCGCGTGCTCCAGCGCGGCCTTTGTTATGTCAACCGTATTGGCCTGTCCCATCTGGAAAACGGGGATACCCAGCTTCTCCCCCACGGTCTCCAATTGTTTGATGGCCGCCGGGCGGTAGACGTCGCAGGCCGTCAGCAGCGGGCGCTTGCCCTGTTTTTTCATGAGGGCCGCGAGCTTGGCGCCGTTGGTGGTCTTGCCCGCGCCCTGAAGACCCACCAGCATCACCACGCTGGGGGCTTTGGCCCCGATATTGAGCTTCACGTTCTCCCCGCCCATGAGGCGGGTGAGCTCCTCGTTGACGATCTTCACAACCATCTGGGCTGGGGACAGGCTCTCCAGAATATCCTTGCCCACGGCCCGGTCAGAGACAATCTTTACAAAGTCCTTGACTACTTTATAGGAGACGTCCGCCTCCAGAAGGGCCAGGCGCACTTCCCGCATGGCCTCCTTGATGTCGTTTTCATTCAACCGCCCCTTGCCGCGCAGTTTTTTAAACGCGGCGGCAAGTTTGTCGGATAAGCTTTCAAAGGCCATGGATTTCACCTCCGGCGAAAAAAATTAAGAATGAAGAACTTTTCCTTATCCTTTCAGCTTTTCCAAGTCGGAAATAATATTGTCGCAGAGCTCCAATCCCCGGCCCTCACAGAGGGTACGCAGTTCGGCGGCGTCCCGTGTGAGACGCGCAATGCTCTTTTGCATATCCAGAAAACGGGTGAGCAGCCCGGTCTTCTCCTCCGTCTCCAGCAGGGTGTCCTCCGCCCGGCGGACGATGTCCCACACGCCCTGGCGGGTGACACCGTTTTGCTCCGCGATCTCCTGGAGGGAGAGATCCTCGTTGTGGTGGAGATCATAGTACTCCCGCTGCTTTTCCGTCAGCAGTTCACCATAGAAGTCAAACAGCATCGTCCACTGTACGGTGTCTGCAGCCATGCGCCGCACCTCCCGGAGAGAAAAGTCCCGCACAAGATGGAATTATACGCCATGCAAGGGCGAGTGTCAAGTATTTTTCATTGGCAGAGATAAATAGAGATAAAAAATATAGGGTTGATCTTTGCCGCGGATATGTGTATACTATAGTAAGAAAGTAAGAATTTATTATCCATAAAGGAGTTGTCTTTTCATGTTAGCGGAACTGCGCCAAAAATCTCAAGTCACAATTCCAAAAGAAATCGTCTCAAACCTGGGTCTCCATGAGGGTGACAAGCTGGAGATTTTCGAAAAAGACGGCGCTATCTTTCTCACGCCTGTCGTGATCTATGACAAGCGGATGTTGGATGAGCTTCGCGGAGAGATTGCGGATGTAAAGGCCAAACTCGCGTCCGGAGAGCAGCCTGTCTTTGACAATGTGGAAGCGCTCTTTGCGAAACTGGAGGAGACCTGATGGTCTATCAGTTCACCTATACACCCCGCTTTCAAAAACACTTCCAGTCTCTGACGCAACCCGAGAAAAAGCAGTTGATGTCAAAGTTGAAGTTGTTGGCGGAGAACCCGCGCACCCGTCCCTGCGCACAAAACGGATTCAGGGTACTCTGGATTTGTACGAGTGCAGCATCAATATGGACGTTCGTATTATTTGGTATTACGAAGGGGAAGCAATGATTATTCTTGTGGATGTTGGGCACCACGATATATTAAAACAGTTTTAACACAGGGGCGGCTTCAGGCCACCCCTGTCTTTTTTTACAGGCCCAATTTCCTGTCCTTGCGCTCGTCCGCATGTTTTTGCAGAAAGGCCTCTGCGCCATTTCAATTATCTTTCCCCTTAGCTCTCCCCCGCATATTTTTCCATCCCCCGGAGAAACTGATAGATACAGATTTACAGGAGGAGACCATGGCAGAGAATAACCTGGGTATCACGGTCAGCGAAGAAAACCTGACAACCTACGGGGAGAACATAGCGCGGGGGCTGCACATTGACGGCGCCGTATCCGGCGCGCGGATCGCAAAAACGATCCTGTCGGCGCTGCGCTCCCTGCACACGATCACCGACCGCCTGACCGCCGAATATTCCGGCGCGAAAAAGCCGAGCGAGGCCGCCGAGTGGCTGCTGGACAACTGGTATCTGGCCCAGCGGGAGGGGCTGGGCGCGGCCCAGGAACTCCGGGGGGAGCGCCGCCTTCGCTCTGCAAACGGCAAGGCCGTCCTCCTGGAACTGGCGGACGCCCTCGTCCGCTCGGGGCACGGGAAGGTGACCGAATCACGCTTGGAACTCTTTCTGACCGGCTTTCAGCGGGCGCTCGTCCTCAGCCGGAGGGAACTGGGCCTGCTCATTCCGGCCGTGCGGGCCGCTCTGGCACTGCAACTGGCCGACGCCGCAAAGCGCCCCCTGGACGCCGAAAACGCGGGCCGGTTCATGGGCCGGTTCATCAGCAGCCTGCGTCTGCTCGGCAGTCTCGACCTCTCCGAACTGCTGGAAAAAGTCGACCACTCCGAGCAGATTCTACGCCGGGATCCCAGCGGCGTATATCCCCTCATGGACGAAAAGACCCGGGACAGTTACCGCCTCCGGGTCTCCAAACTCGCGAAACGGTACAAGACCTTTGAACACCTGATCGCCCAGCGGGTCTTGCGCCTGTCGGAGTCGGCCCGGGGGCCGGGGCGGCACGTGGGCTATTATCTCTTTGTAAAGCCTCTGGGGGACAGCGCAAAGCCCTCCAAGGGCGGGGGCTACATTTCGGCTAATGTGCTGCTGTCTCTCTTTTTCGCACTGCTCATCGGCTTTTTGCTGAGCAGTCCTCTCGCCGCGCTCTTTTTGCTGTTTCCGGTGTCGGAACTCGTCAAAAGCGGCATTGATTTTTTCTGCCTGCGCACAACGCCGCCCCGGCATATTCCGCGTCTGGAACTCTGTGGCGGCATCCCGGAGCAGGGGCGGACGCTCTGTGTCATCTCCGCACTCCTGACAAGCTCAGAGACCGGGAAACATCTCGCGTCCCGGCTGGAGGAATTTCGCCTCTCCAACCGGGACGCCGGGGCAAATCTGCTCTTTGGCATTTTGGCCGACCTGCCCGAGACAAAAGATTTGGGCGACGGCGCGGAGGACTGGATCGCCCCAGCCGTGGAGGCCGTGGAAGCCCTGAACAAGAAATACGGCGGCGGCTTTTACCTCTTCTGCCGGGATCGCGCGCCTTGCGGTAAAGTGTACCGCGGCTGGGAGCGCAAACGCGGTGCGATTCTGTCGCTGATGCGGTTGATAAGGACAGGTAACAATGAACAATTAACAATGAACAACGAAGCGCGTAAATTGGTGGGGATGCAAATCCGGGCGGGGAGCGCCCTGGGGCTGCGCGGCGTGCGCTACCTTCTCACTCTGGACGCGGACACCGCCCTCTCCCCCGGCTCGGCCCGGGAGCTCGTCGGGGCCATGCTGCATCCGCTCAACGCGCCGGTGATCGGACGGCGCGCTGGGGACGGCGTCGCGCCCTACAACCGCGTCGTCACCGCCGGGCGGGCGGTCATCCATCCGCGTATCGCCACGGAACTGAGCGCCGCCACAAGGAGCGGTTTCTCCCGGCTCTTCGCGGGCCAGGGGGGCCTCGACCCTTACGGCGGGGCCGTTGGAGAAGTTTATATGAGCCTCTTTGACCGGGGCGGTTTCGCCGGGAAGGGGATTCTGGACATCGACGCCTTTCTGTCCTGCATGGAGGGCCGTGTCCCGGAAAACGCCGTTCTCTCCCACGACGCCCTGGAGGGCGCGTATTTGCGCGGCGGCTATATGAGCGATGTGGAGCTCAGCGACGGTTTTCCCGGCACCGTCTCGGGTTACTACAAGCGCGCCCACCGCTGGGTACGGGGGGATTGGCAAAACGCCCCCTGGCTCTTCAAACGGGGCCGCGAGCTGTCGGACATCGATCGGTTTCGGCTCTTCGACAGCCTGCGCCGGAGTCTAATACCGCCTTTTACGTTTCTCGCGCTGCTGGGCGGATTTTTGCTGCCGTCTCTGGCCTGGGCCGCCGCTGCCGCGCTGCTCTGCTTTGCCTCCGAGCTTTTATTGGCGGTCGCAGACTCCATACTGCGGCCAGAAAAGGGGAGCCGGGTGCGCTACCACAGCGCGGTCATCCACGGCGTGGGCGGGGCGATTCTGCGCACGGCCGTGCGGCTGCTCCTGCTGCCCTATGAGGCCTGGGTCTGCGCCTCTGCGATTTTTCTGGCCCTGTGGCGGATGCTGGTCACGCACAAAAACCTCCTCTCCTGGCAGACCGCCGCACAGACAGAGACTGTCAAACAGCCCCTGCTCAGGCTCATCGGCGCGATGTGGCTGCCCGTACTCACGGGGATTTTGCTCTCCTGCTTCGCCCCCTCCATCGCGGGACGGGCCGCCGGGATTTTGTGGGCGCTGTCGCCGCTCTTCGCCTATTCCCTCAGCCTCCCGAAAAAACGGAGATTTCGCGTCTCCGGGGATGACCGGCAGTACTTGCTCAAAAATGCCGCCGAGATTTGGCGCTATTTCGAACAAAATTGCAGAGCAGAGGATCATTTTCTGCCGCCGGACAACTTTCAGGAACAGCCCCCCGTGGGCCTGGCGCACCGCACGTCCCCGACGAATATGGGGCTGTGCCTCCTCTCCGCCCTGGCCGCCCTGGATTTGGAACTGTGCTCGAAGCAGAGCGCCCTCGGCGTCGCCGAAAATCTACTCAGCACCATGGAGCGTATGCCCCTCTGGCACGGGCACTTCTACAACTGGTACGACACCCGCAGTTTAAAGCCCTTGCACCCCGCCTATGTCTCCACCGTGGACAGCGGGAATCTGGCCTGCTGCCTTGTGGCCCTGCGCGAGGGGTTGACCGAATTCGGCGAGGACATGCTTGCCGCCCGCGCGGACACGCTTTTAAGCGCCATGGACTTCTCCCCCCTCTATGACAGGCGCCGCAGGCTCTTTCACATCGGCCTGGATACCGACAGCGGAAAGGCCTCAGAGGGCTGGTACGACCTGCTGGCCAGCGAGGCGCGGCTAACGGGTTTTTACGCCATCGCAAAAGGCGACGTGGAGCGCCGTCACTGGCGGCGCTTGAGCCGCGTTCTAACGCAAAAGGACGGCTACCGGGGCATGGCCAGCTGGACCGGCACCATGTTTGAGTACCTCATGCCGGAGCTCCTCATGCCCTGTTATCGGCACAGTCTCTTATATGAGAGCGCGAAATTCTGCCTCTATGTCCAAAAGCGCCGCAGCTCGGAATGTGGAACGGCGCGATATGGGCATCGCGCCCCACAACCCTGGGGTATCTCCGAGAGCGCCTATTTCTCGCTCGACGGCTCCCTTTCCTACCGCTATAAGGCCCACGGCTGCGGGGCCCTGGCCCTCAAGCGCGGCATGGATCGGGAACTGGTGGTCTCTCCCTACTCGAGCTTTCTGGCGCTGGCGGTTGACCCCAGAGGGGTCATCAAGAATCTGCAAAAGCTCGAAGAATACGGCGCGCGGGGACGCTTCGGCTTCTGGGAAGCGGTAGACTATACCCCCGCCCGGCTGGTGGACGGAAAGCCGCAGGTGGTGCGCTGCGCCATGGCCCATCACTTGGGCATGAGCCTGCTCTCGGTGGCAAACTTGCTCTGCGACGGCAGCATTCAAAAGCGCTTCATGCGGGATCCCGCCATGCGGGCCCATGCCGGGCTTTTACAGGAAAAAGTCCCCGTAGGCGGCGTGCTCCTGCGCAAACAGGCTCTGGAGCCGCCGGAAAAGCCCCGGCGCGCCGCAGCTGAGCCCTGGAGCACCGCCGGAGAGGGGATCAATTTCGAGCGCCCGGCCAGGAGCCTGCTCTCCAACGGGGTTTATAATATTATGTTAACTTCAAATGGGGAAACTTCGGCGCATGCCGGCGAGATCCTCATCTACCGCTCCCCGGACGAATTTGAAGAGGGCGCGCGGCTGCATGTCCGGCGGGGAGAGGCTCTCACCCCCTTGCTCCCGGAGCGGCAGGGGAACACGGAGACCGCGTTTTCCTGGGTGCTGGGCGCCAAAACCTGTACCGTGACGGGGATTTCGCCACGGCTAAAGTCCAGTTGTTCCGTCTCGATTCCGGCGGCGCGGAGCGGGGAACTCCGCCGGGTGACACTGGAGGCCCTGGGCGAGGCGCAGGCGCTGGAGCTGTGCTTCTCCTTCGCGCCGGCGCTGTGCAAAGATAGCGATTACAGGAGCCATCCGGCTTTTTACGGTCTGGGCATCCAGACCTCACTGAAAGACGGAACGCTGCTCATCCGCCGCCTCGCGCGGGGCAAACTGCCGGAGCTCTGGCTGTGTCTGGCCTGCGACCGGCCCATGACGGCGGACTGCTCCGGCGCGCCGTTTCACAGGCGCAGCGGGACGCGCGACATTTCTCTGGGCTGGCAGAAAGCCTGTTCGGTGACGGCGTCGGCGGCGCTGACGCTCTCGCCTTCCGCGCCGGTTTCCGTCCGTTTCGCGCTGGCCCTGGGGGCGGACGCGGAGGAGGCCTATGCCGGCGCCCAGTGCATTTTGATGTTGAGCGAGGACGATTTGGGTGATCTGCCATCCGGCGCGGCGGCCATTTTGGGCATGGGTTTCCGGGAGGTCACCGAGAGCATGAAACTCCTGAGCGCGATTTTGGCGAAAACGCCGGAGCGCAAGCCGCAGTCCGAATCCGCCGAGGGCCGGGAGGGTCTGTGGCGCTTTGGCGTCTCCGGGGACTTCCCCATCCTCTGCGCGGAACTCTGCGGTTCCGACTACGCGAATTTCATACAGCGGCTCATCAGGCGGCACGCCCTGCTCACGGATTGCGGCTTTCGCTTTGACCTCGTATTTTTGACTGACGAAGGCGGGGATTACCACCGGCCCCGCTTTTCCGCTGTTTGGGAGACACTGCGCGGCCTAGGCCGGGAGTGGTCGGCGGGCGCGCGGGGCGGCGTCCACTGCGCCGACCACTCTCTGGGCGCGGATACGCTCCAAGCCCGCGCAGCACTGACGCTTCACACGGATACCGCGCTGCCGGATTATACGGCGGATAAAAATATTATGTCAACTAATATCGCCCATATTCCACAAAAATTCCCGGAATACCGCTGGTCGGAAAACAACGGATTTGAATTTTATGTCAACTATTCTCTGCCACCCCGTGCCTGGGGAATGATGCTCACAAACGGGGACTTCGGCTTTTTCGCCACGGATTGCGGCACGGGGCATATGTGGCTCAAAAATGCCCGGGAGGGCTTATTGAGCCGCTGGGATGGGGATCCATACGCCGTGGGCGGCACGGAATCGCTCACACTGACGCTTCACGGCGAATGCCGCTCTCTCTTTGCCGAACCGGGGGATACGGACTGTGTCGTGCGCTACGCCCCCGGCTGCGCGACTTGGGAAAAGACAGTCGCCGGAATACGGGTAAAAACCACCGCTTTTGTGCCGGACGGAGTCTGCGCACGGGTGCTGCTGATCGAGTGCGGCGACCCTGACGCGCAGGTCGCTTGGCATTGCAGCCTCGCGCTCCCGGGCGGTAATCCGGATTTTCATATCCTGCAGGAGCGCCGTACACTGGTCTGCGGCTGCGGGGAGGTTGACAAACTCCGCGCTCTTACAAACCCCGACACGGCCCGCGTCGCCCTCCTCGCCACTTGCGCGAAGTGGCAAAACCTCTGCGGAAAACTCAAAATCAGCACGCCGTCGGAGGCGCTGAACAGATATATCAATGGCTGGAGCGTTTATCAAACCCTGGCCTGCCGTATTCTGGGGCGGAGCTCAATCTATCAGAGCGGCGGGGCCTTCGGCTTCCGCGACCAGATCCAGGACGCGGTGAACCTGACCGCGGTCTCCCCCTCCCTCGCGCGCGCGCAAATTCTCTCCTGCGCGGCACATCAGTACGAGGAGGGGGACGTGCTCCACTGGTGGCACAATTCGGAGGCCGGCTGCAAAGGCGTGCGCACCCGTTGCTCGGACGATCTGCTCTGGCTTCCCTGGGCGCTGTGTGAGTATCTGGAGAAGACGGGCGACCGCTCTGTTTTGGGGGAGCGCGTGCCCTATCTGCAAAGCGAACCCCTGGGCGAGCGCGAGGGGGATCGCTATGAGAGCCCTGAGCCCTCGGAACGCGCGGAGGACGTTTTATCCCACTGTAAGCGCGCCCTCGACCTCATACTGTCGCGCGGCGGCGGGGAACACGGCCTCTTGCTCATGGGCGCGGGGGACTGGAATGACGGCTTTGACCGGGTCGGCAAGGAGGGCAAGGGCGAGAGCGTCTGGCTCAGCTGGTTTTTCGCCCATACGGCGGCGCGTTTCGGCGAACTGCTGCGGCAAATCGGCGACCCGGAGGCTCCGCGCTTCGCCGAGGTTTCCCGGCAAATCGGTCAGGCCGCAAACAACGCCTGGGACGGGGCATGGTATCTGCGGGGCACGTTTGACGACGGACAACTCCTGGGCTCGGCGAAAGAGGCTTGCTGCCAGATCGACTCCATCTCCCAGAGTTTTTCCGCGTTCTGCAAGGAGGCCAGCCCGGAGCGGAGACTCCTGGCCCTGGACTCCGCGCTCGACCGGCTCTTTGAGCGGGAAAGGGGCATTGTGCGCCTCTTTGACCCCCCCTTTGCGGATACGGGCTCAAAACCCGGCTATATCGAGAGCTACGGCCCCGGTTTCCGGGAAAACGGCGGTCAGTACACCCATGCGGCCATTTGGCTCGGCATGGCGCTGCTGAAAGAGGGCCGGACGGATGAGGGGCTCGAGATTCTGGAAGCTCTGCTGCCGGAGAACCACGATCCGAAAATTTACGGCGCGGAGCCCTTTGTGCTGGCGGCGGACGTCTACACCGCCCCCGGCCAGGAGGGCGTCGCGGGCTGGAGCTGGTACACCGGCTCCTCCGGCTGGTATTTCCGCGTAGTCATGGAGTATCTGCTGGGGCTGCGGCCCCGGAACGGGCGGCTCTATATCGAGCCGAAGCTGCCGAGCGCGTGGCCAGGCTATGAGGCGACCTGGCGGGACGGCGTGGGGACGGAGTATACGATCGCGGTCAGCCGCGAGGGGATTTTGGTCAACGGACAGTCTTATGATGAGAAAGGGCTGGCGATGTAGATTTTCGTCATGACCGGATGATTTTTGTGGAACAACCTCCGTTATCGCGCGTCTAATCCCACGAGAATAACCGGAGGGGGTATCCGCAACCATGAAAAAACGAACCACGAAAAAAATTCTTTCCATCTTGCTTGCCGCGTCAATCCTGCTGGGCGCAGCGGGCTGCGCGGCCGCGCGCGCCGCCGACCTGATGGGCGGCGTCTCGCCCAATCCCGTAAATGGCAGGCAGGCCGACGCCACTTTTACCGAAAGCATGGCGGATTTCTCGATCAAATTGTTCAAAAGCGGTATCACCGACAAGGAAAATTCCCTGATCTCGCCGCTGTCGGTGACCCTCGCGCTGGCGATGGCCGCCAACGGCGCAAACGGCGAAACGCGGACGCAGATGGAAACTCTGCTCGGCGGCGGCATCCCGCTCCCCGCGCTCAACGAATATCTGTACAGCTACGCCAAGGGTCTGCCGAATACGGAGCAGGCGAAGCTGACGACCGCCAACGCGATCTGGTTTTGCGACGACAAAAACAGATTGCGGGTGGAGCCCGATTTCCTGCAAAAAAACGCCGACTATTACGGCGCGGCGGCCTTTCAATCCGCCTTTGACGCGCAGACCGTAAAAGAGATCAACAGCTGGGTCAAGACAAACACCAACGGGATGATCGATTCGATCCTCGATAAAATCGACCCGGCTGAGCTCATGTACCTCATCAACGCCGTGGCGTTCGACGCGAAGTGGCAAAATGTCTATTACAAGGAGAGCATCGAGAGCGGCGGTTTCACGGATATTGACGGCGCGATCCAAAGCGCGGACTTCATGTATTCGGCGGAGGATCAATACCTCGACGACGGCATGGCGACGGGCTTTGTCAAGCCCTACGCCGGAGGCGGCTACAGTTTTGTGGCGCTGCTCCCCAATGAAGGCGTCTCCATTGAGGATTACATCGCTTCCCTCAGCGGCAGCGGCTTTTTGGAGACGCTGCACAGCGCGCGGAGCGTGACCGTAAACGCGTATTTGCCGAAGTTTTCGTATGACTATGAGGTGACAATGAACGACGCGCTCATCGGGCTCGGCATCCCCGACGCCTTTAATCCCGATATAGCCGATTTCAGTAAGATGGGGACTTCGCCGGAGGGGCCGCTCTATATCGGCAAGGTTCTGCACAAGACCTTCATCTCGGTGGACGAGCTCGGGACAAAAGCCGGGGCGGTCACAATCGTGGCTATGGATGCCGGCGCCGCTGCGCCGACGGAGGAGCCCAAGACCGTGCGGCTCAACAGGCCGTTTGTGTACGCGATCGTCGACAACGCGACAAATCTCCCCGTGTTTCTCGGCACGGTCATGCGCGTGGGATAAAAGGGCGGCAACGCGGTTTTACAAAGAATTTGCGTTTTATCTTTCTTTTTGGCAAAATTTATGGTATGATATGAGGACAAATGCGAAGATAGGTGTGTTTTATGGAGACGACCGTCATCGAGCTGGCGCGGGATGTGACCCTCATGTGCCTGACCTCCGACAAGTTCAAGACCGGTTGCTTGAGCGCGACGCTGCTCACGCAGCTGGGCTGGGAATTTGCATCGCAAAACGCCCTGATCCCCTCCGTCCTGCGCCGGGGGACGCGAAGCTATCCGGACATGGAGCGCCTGAACGCCCGCCTGGACGAGCTCTACGGCGCGAGTATCGAGCCCCTTGTGCGCAAAAAGGGCGAGATCCAGTGTCTGGGCTTCTTTGCCTCTTTCGCGGACGACGCGTTCGTGCCGGAGGGCGGCGTGCTGGACAGTACGGCGGAGCTGCTGTGCGAAATGCTGCTCTCCCCGAATCTGCGGGGCGGGCTGTTTTTGCCAGAGTATGTCCAGAGCGAAAAGGAAAAGCAGCTGGAGCTTTTGCGCGCGCGGGTCAACGATAAACTGCACTACGCCGGCGAGCGGCTCTTTGAGCTCATGTGCTTCGCAGAGGACTACGCGGTCTACCCCTTTGGCGACGAGGAGAGTACCGCGGCGATCACCTATCAAAAACTCACCCGCCGCTACCACGCCCTCCTGTCCGAGTCCCCGCTCCTGTTTTTCTACTGCGGCAGCGCGCGGCCCGAGCGCCTGGCCGAAATTCTGCGGAAAGCCCTCCTGACGCTGCCCAGGGCGGAGCCGAATCTGGAGCTCGGCACGGAAGTCCGCCTGAACGCCTATGAGAGCGCGCCCAGGGTCTTCACGGAGGAGATGGATGTGACCCAGGGCAAGCTCAACATCGGTTTTCGGCTGGGGGATGTG
>JGI20166J26741_10617781_pt1 | contig 15524 bp, 12 predicted proteins | sample TergutCu122P5_FD_26741 | JGI IMG/M metagenome (IMG submission 26741)
GGTGGGGTGGGCGATCGGGCTGGGGGCGATGCTGGCCGGGTTCACGGGGGCGATCGGGCTGGGGAGGCCGGAGGCCGGGGCCCGGGGCGGCAGGGGCGTTGGGGCGCGGGCGACACTGGTGGGGTTCGGGTGGGCGATCGGGCTGGGGGGGCCGCTGGCCGGGGCCCGGGGCGGCAGGGGTGCCGGTACCGGGGGGACGTTGGTGGGGGTCGCGTCGCGGCGGGCGGGAGCGGTGCCGGGGGCCGGGCTGACTCGCGGCGCCGGGAGCGCTGCCGCCCGGGCGATCTCGCGCCGCAGGTCGCCCAGCAGCAGGCGGGAAAGGTTGGCGATCTCGGCGCGGTCTCGGGCCAAGCGCAGCGGGATCGAGCGCGGGTCGGTTTCCCAATCCCGCCCGGGCGGGTAGACGCGGCAGGCCCCCCGATAGACCGACGCCAGCTCCCCCACCTGCTGGGCGAAGGCGCGGGTCAGGTCGTCGGTCGGCAGGATCACGATGTCGGCCTCGCCCTGGGCGGCCGCCACCACCGCGTCGACCGCGACGTAGGGGGCGGTCTGGTCGCGCTCCAGGGTCAGGATGGCCACGGGCCGGGTGCGGGCGTGGCTGCGCAGGTAGGCCACGAGCCCGACGAGGTCGAGGCGGTCGCGCAGGTGGACCGGCTCACTGCTCGGGAAACTCATGGCTGCCTCCCCTCCGTCCCACCGTACCTTGCGGCGCGGCGTGTCCCGCCGCAGGTGGGCACCTTCACTGTGACCGCGCCCCAACCGCTGAGATCCGGGTCGGGACGGTCAAGAGGGTCGGGGGTCGAATGAGTGACCGGCAGGTCCTGCGACAGACTTGCTCACGAGCGACGCCAGACGCCAGCGGGGGGACCGGCGCTTCACGTGACTACAAATTCATAGTCAATAAGTTTGACTCCGGATTCGTAGTCGAGCATGATGACTACCCATGGGGAGTCATCAGGACGAGACCGCGGCGGCGTTCAGGAGGACGGCCACCGGGAAGTCCACGGGGACGTTCACGCGCAAGGCCACGGGCAAAGTCACGGGCCCGGAGTCGCTGGGACGGCTGCTGCAGCAGGCGCGCCTGGTCCGTGGCTGGAGCCAGCGCCAACTGGCCGCCCGGATCGGCACGACGCAGCGGTACATCTGGGAGATGGAGGCTGGCAAGCCGTCGATCTACACGGACCGGCTCTTCGCCTTCATGCGCGAAACCGGCGTCGAATTGACCGTCACAATCACGGTGCCGGACGGGACCGCGCGTGGCGGGACTGCGCTGGGCGTGGCCGTGTCGGGCGGGGCCGCGCCGGCCGTCCCAACCCCCGCCTCCTCGGCGGCGGCCGTCGCAGTTCCGGCCGTCCCGGCCCGTCCGGCGGCAATTCGCGGCCTGACTCACTTGAACCCCGACCAACAGGAGCGGCCGTGAGCGAATTGCTGGTCGAGTTGTACGGCGTCACGCTTGGTCACCTCGTGGGCGACGCGCGGTCCTTCGATTTCCTCGCCACGCCCGAAGCGATCGAGGAGTTCGGCCTGGACAGTCCCGTGCTGTCGTTGGCCGTGCCGCTGGCGTTGATCCCCCTGCGGTCCCGGCGGCCACGGCGCCAGAACTTCTTCGCCGAATTGCTGCCCGAAGGCCCGATGGCCACTCGGCTGGCCCTCCAGGCCGGCGTCGCCCCGCGTGATGTCCCGGCGATGCTGCGGGCCTACGGCCGCGATGTCGCCGGGGCACTGCAAGTCTGGGACCCCACCGCGCCGGGCGAGCCGACCACACCGGCCGTCGAGGCGCTCGACGAGGAGGGCGTCGCCGACCTGCTGACCCACGTGGCGGCGGTCCCTCTGGCCAACAGGCCGCTCGGCGGCAAGACGTCCCTGGCCGGGGTGCAACCCAAGATCGTCCTCGCGCGCCACGAGGGCGGCTGGGCCCGCGCCATCAACGGCTACCCGTCCAGCCATATCCTGAAGCCGGCCTCGAAGGACTATCCCAGCCTCATCTACGACGAGGAGTATGGCGCCCGCCTTGCCCGCGCCCTGGGGCTCACCGACCGCGCCGATTGTCCGACGACGAGCGGGGACGGCGCCCCTCGAACCCCCCGCCCGGCTTCGCTCGCCGCACTTTCCGCCGCCACGGAGGAGAGCGCAGTCTCCTCGACCACGTGGATCGAGACCTTCGCCGGAGTCCCCGCCCTGGTCATCAAGCGGTACGACCGGGTCACGCCGCCCGCCGGCGATGGCGCGAAGGCAGGGCTGCGCCGCCTCCACCAGGAGGACTTCAACCAGATCCTAGGAGCCAGCGGAGACCAGAAGTACCAGAAGTGCGGCGGCCTCGTCTCCTTGGCTCGCATCGCGCGCCAACTGGCGGCCATCGACGCCGGCTCGCTGGAGCGGTTGGCGCGGCCTGGGGTCGGTTGCGGCGGGCCGCCATCGCCAGGGGGTGACGCCGGCTCGCTGGAACGGCTGGCGCGGCTGACGGTGTTGGCCGTGGCCAGCGGCAACCTCGACCTCCACGCCAAGAACCTCTCCGTCCTGCACTACCGCGACGGCACGATGACCCTCGCCCCCGCCTACGACGTGGCGCCCCAGGCCCACCTGCCGAACGACGGCGAGCTGGCCCTGGCGATCGACGGGGTCTACCGCCATGCCGCCGTGACGCGCGCCCACCTGGAGAACGAGCTGACCACGTGGGGTTTGGCGGCGCCGGACGAGATCGTCGACACGACGTTAGCCAACGTGCTGGAGACCGTCGAGCGGGAAATCCCCCACCCGTTGGCCTACGCCAACCTCCGGTCGGACATCGCCCGCTTCACCACCAACCTGATCAAAGGGCGCCCGATGGGCGCGGAGCGTTCGCACGGTCCCCTGGGAGCCCCGAGGTGAGCTGCCCAGGAGACCGCGGTCTCGTCCGTGGTGGTAGAAAACGCGGCGAGCGAAGCGAGGCGCGGGGTCTGAGGGAGGTTGTCGCCCCTCGTTCTCGGACGAGTACCCGACTCAATCTGCCCAGGACAGGGGCAGCGGTGTCCGCGCCGCGGCTCGATCAGATTTCCCAGAGGGCACTGATGGGCAGGGCGCGGTTCTTGGGGCCAAAGGCGAGGGTGTCGTGCCCGGTGTACAGGACGATGCCGACCAGCAGGTCATCTTTCACGCGCGCGGCCAGGTGGTTGATCCCCGAGAAATCGTTCGGGCGGATCGTGCTGGACGCCTTGACGTCGATCGCGACGACTCGGCCGCGCCGGTCTTCGAGGACGATGTCGACTTCGACCTTGTCCTTGGTGCGGTAGTGGAACAGGTTCGCCCGGGTGGACGACCACGTGAGTTGACGGGCGATCTCCATGGCGACGAACCCTTCCAGCAGGCCGCCCAGCGCGCTGCCTTCGGCGCGGTGCAGGCTGGTCTCGTCCTCGTCCAGGAGATTCGCCGCCACACCGGAGTCGACGAACGCGACCTTGGCCGTCGAGATGGCCCGGGAACTGATGTTCCGGGACCAGGCCGGGAGGCGCTTGATCAGGAACACTTCCTCCAGAAGGCCGAGGTAGCGTTCGACGGTCGACTGGGGCAGGCCGAGCGCCCGGGCCAGATTGGCCGGCACCAGCAACTGGCCGGACCGTGCGGCCAACAATTGGATGAGCGCCCTCATCTCGCGGCCGCGCTGGATTTCCGACAGCTGGATGACGTCGCGGTTGACCAGGTCGGCCACGTAGTTGTCGAAGAACGCGGCCCGGCGGCGCCCGGTTCGGTTCAGCGCTTCGGGGAACCCGCCCCGCACGAGGCGGTCGAGGTAGTCGGGCCGGGTCACCTCCGTGCGGTGCTTGAGCGAGGGGCCGGCCCGGAAGACGGCATCGACGAAATCGTCTGGGGCGCCGTCGATTTCGCCCTGCGACAAAGGCCACAGCTCGATGGTTTCCAGGCGGCCCGGCAGGGCGTCGGGCAGGGCGCGCAGGCCGAGGACCCGCGCAGAGCCCGTGAGCAGGAACCGACCGGGCCTCGGGTCGGCGTCGACCGTCTCCTTGATGGCCAGCAGGAGGTCGGGGTCACGCTGAATCTCGTCGATCACGAGCAGCGCGTCCTCGTCGACGAAGCTCGCCGGGTCGAAGGCGGCCGCGTGGCGCGTGGCCGCGTTGTCGAGACTGCGCCAGACCGCCCCACGCTCACGCCCGATCTGGGCGGCCAGCGTGGACTTGCCGCACTGCCGGGCGCCGTTGATCAAGACCACGCGGGTGTCGGCCAGCGCCTCGACCACCGACCGAGCGGCCCGTCGGGGCACCAACCGGCCGACGGGCGAGGGCGGAACACGACTCATGCGCTCAACGGTACCGCGCCGTGCGACTTTGGCCGTACCTGACGCGCGAGTTTGGCCGCCATCATTGTGCCAGTTCAGTCGCACCACTGGTGCAAGTATGGCCGCATTTCTCGTGCAAGTTTGGTCGCACTGATCGGCACGACGCAGCGGTACATCGGGGAGATGAGGACACTCGGCAAGGGGACCACGTCGTGCCGTGAGTGGGCGAGGGGGAGCGGTCGGGGGTCGAATGACTGACCGGCAGGCCAGGTCACGGGGTCATGGTTGACCGCGACCGACCGTGAGTTCGTCGGGATTGATGACCTCGATGCCGCAGCCGAGGAAGTCGGGGGTGTTGCGCGTCGCCACCGCCGCGCCGGCGACTTGGGCGATGGCGGCGATCTGGGCGTCGAGCGAACTGATGGGGCGACCTTGGCTCCGTCGGTCCGCCATGATCACGCCGTAGGCCGCCGCCTGGTCCGAGCCGAACGGGAGAATCAGCCCGGAGGTCCGCGTGAACAATTCCGTCGAGGCTTCGGCCAGACGCTGCCTCTTTCGGCCCTGAGGCAAGAGTGCGATCCCGTCAGCGATCTCCGCCTGGGTGATCACGGTCAACCGGAAGTCCTGACCTGGTCGAGGTCGACGGGGCCCAGCTCGTGGGAACGTCGGCTCTGGAGGCGGTGTGGGCCGACTTGGTGACCCACGACACTGCTGCGGTGGCTGTCATCGGTCAGCGGGGCACCGGCAAGACGACGCTCGTCGAGGCGGTTGAAGCTCGCTGCGCCGGTCGGTCGCGCGAGGCAGCCCAGGACCCCCGCAGCGGTCGCCCCGGGTTGGTGGCCAGTCTCCGGCTGATCGTGCCCGGGGACTACTCGGCGCCCGATTTCCTGGCCTATCTGACGCGGGCAGTCGCTCAGGCGGTGCGGGCCCAGGTCGAGCGCGCCAAGCCGTGGCGTGGACTGCGGTCGGGCGAGGCCGATCGGAGCTCACTGGTGATCATGGCCGTGTGGCTGGCATTGATCGGGGCCTGGTCGTTGCTCCCCGGCCTGGGCGGGGTGCGCGCGCTTGGCCGCCACGCTCTGTCCGGGTGGGCGGCGTGGCTCAACCTCGATGTCACCGTCCTGCTGATCGGAGCCGTCGCGGCGGGACTGATCATTCTCCTGCTCCGACCCGTGCTCCTGTGGTTGTTCTTGGACGCCCGGCGCGCCGACCGGCGGCGGCGCTGGCGCGAGTTGGTGCGCCAACAGCGCCGCCGGAGCCGACTCGTGATTCGCCAGGCCGACCGGTTGGAGCAGGACCTGACCTGGATTCGCAAACTGTCGCGTGAGGTGTCCGCCGAGGTGTCCGGGGTCAAAGGCGTGACCAAGTCTCTTGGCGGTCGACTGGCGAGCCGCCGAGCGGAGGAGCGCACGGCCCTGGCGTTGACCTACGCGGAGACAGTCCGGCGAGTGCGGGAACTGCTGATGGAGTACTCGCGGTGGGCCGAGGTGACGGCATCGGCCTACCAGATGCGCCTGGACGCGCCTGATAGCGAGTCGGGCAAAGTGCGGCGGCTGCTGTCCGGGCGGGACGAGGCGAACTCGAATCAGGCTGCCGGCGGGGTGGGGCCGCGCGCGAGTGAGTCGAAGCGCGACTACTGGATGATCCCGTCGCTGACCATCATGGTCGACGAAATGGACAAGATTCCCGACGACGAGGTGCGGACCAGCGCGGTCAACCACCTCAAGGATCTGTTCCGCATTCCCCGGGTCAAGTTCGTCGTCACCGTGGCTGATCGCTACAACCGCTTTCGCTTCCGCCGCTACGGGCTGCCTGAGTGGGATCGTGACCCCTACGACTCGGCCTTCGACGACATCATCGAGGTCCCGCCCGTCGACCCGCAGACGGCCACCCAGTTGCTGACCCGGCGGGTCAGTGGTTTCCCCGCGCCGCTCGCCTTGTTGGCCTATGCCTTGGCGGCCGGGCACCCGCGTGACATGATCCGGTTCGCCCGCCACGCCCTGAACGAGTTCCATCGGGTGGCTGATCGAGGTGTGGCGAAGGCCCATGCCAATGAGACCCCCGCCGCCAACACGCTAGCTGGCACGGCTCTACCGGATCCTGCGGAGCAGCGGCGGCAGGCCTTGGCGGACCTAGCGGAGCAGCGACGCAAGGCGCTCGAGACGGCTATCCGAAAGACCTGTGCCCATGAGATGAGAGAGTTCACTGCCCTCCTGCGCTCGGTGGCCTCGGGCTCGGCCCCGCTCACGGGGGCGCTGGGGGAGTGGGACGACGACAACCTGGGCGGAGCCCTGGTGTTGAGAACTGATGGTGGGGATGGGAGCCAGCGCCCGCGTGAACCCGGCAAGCGGCACTGGCTGGGCTGGATTCGGAGGGAGGACGATGCCGACGACAGCCTCGCGTCGCGCCTTGAGCAGTGCCGGACATCGATGAAGGAAGTCCTCGCTGAACTCCAGCGTTTCGTCGTCGACTACGCGAATGATCCCGCCAAGGGTTGGGCGACGCCGGACATGGTCGAGCCCAGCGATGACCAGGCGGGGGAGAATGACGCGACCTGGCACGCCTATTCGGATTACTGCGAGATCGACCGGCTGACCCGGGCACGCCTGAAGATCATCGACGGCGTCCAACTGATCGCGATCGACGAGGCGGAGCGGCGTGCGGCAGCCACCTCGGGGGAACCAACTGCCGGGCCGCCGGGCTGAAGTCGGGAGGTCAGGGCAGGCCTGATGGCGCAGTTGGCGTCCACGGGGCCAGCCCCCGCCGGGCCCATGGTGAGGCGACGGGAAGACGCGCGTCCTTCTCCATGCCTTCCAGGTCCGGCGCGCGCACGGCTACTCGTTCCTTGGAACACCACACTCGTAGTCGTTTGTTATACAATGGCCGAGTGAGCGAACGCCTGGATCTTGATCTTCTCGGGGAGGATCCCTTCGAGATCGACGCTCAAGCCGCGCACTTGTTCAAGCATCCCCACCTGGGAATCGATGACGTCAGGGAGGTCTGGGCGAGCGATCCCTTGTTCTATGAGGCCCATCCGCCTGCACACTGGCTGATGGTGGCCGAGGTTGGCGGCGCCGTGCTCGTCGTGCCGATCGCCCCGTCACGCCGTGGTGATGCTTCGCGGTGTCGCCCCATCGGCTGCTACCAAGCATCCAGATCACAGTCTGCCACCTATCGGAGAGACCGACATGCCTACTGAGATGACACCTGACGAGGAGTACGAGTTCTACGCCAAGCCGGAAAACCGCGAACTGCGCGGCGCCCCGCGCCGACGGAAGGCGAACCTGGCCGCCCCCATACCCGTGCGCTTCTCCGAAGCGACAATGAGTGAGGTCAAGAAGCGTGCCCAGGCCGACGACCGCTCCGTGTCGGCCTGGATCCGCCACGCCGTCGAAGCCGAACTGAGACGCGCGGCCTGATTGGCGGGGATGTCGCCGGGAGACCGGGGCTGACAGCGCGCTGGTCCTGCGGGGAAACCGCCGCTCTCGCCCCTGCGCCGCTGCTTACCTTCATCGATCTTCGGCGCAGCCGGGGTGTGATCCGCCCCAGGTGACGGCAGAATTGCTCCCAGAACCGAGGAGGAGTCCCATGGCAGCCCCGAACCATCCCGTGATCGAACAGCTTCACGTGGAAAACTACCGGGTGCTGCGGAACATCACCTTCGACAAGCTGACCCCCCTGACGGCGTTCTTCGGGCCGAACGGTTCGGGCAAGTCAACGGTCTTCGACGTCTTCGCGTTCTTGCACGAAGCGTTGACCGTCGGCCTGCGCGCCGCCTGTGACGCCCGGAATCGGTTGAGCGAGATTCACAGCCGCAATGGCCAGGGCCCGGTCGTCATCCAACTGAAGTACCGCGAGGGCAATCCGGCGCTGGACGGCCAGAAGTACCCGCTCATCCGTTATCGGCTGGAAATCGACGAATCACGCGGTCGTCCGGTGGTCTTGGGCGAACTCTTGACCTGGACGACGGCCCCCGGGTCGGGCCGTCCTCGCAAGATCGTGGACTTCAAGTCCGGCGCCGGCACTGTCTATGACGAAACCGCCAGAGAACTCATCCCGGAGTCGTTGGAGTCGCCCGACACTCTCGCCGTCTCGGCCTTGGGCCTGTTGACGCGACATCCGCAGGTCGCCTCGTTGCGCCGGTTCATCTCGGGTTGGTATCTGTCCTACATCAGCGCCGATGCCGCCCGTCAGATCCCAGCGGTTGGTCCTCAGGAACTCCTGTCGCGGAGCGGGGACAATCTCTCCAATGTTCTGCAGCACCTGCAAGAACACGAGCCCGAACGACTCGAAGCGATATTCGAGGCGCTGAGAGGTTTAGTGCCGCAGCTGGACCGACTGATCGCCACGCCGCTGCCGGATGGCCGACTGATGCTTCAGGTCAAGGACAGGCCGTTCGGCGACCCGATCCTGTCACGGCACGCCTCGGACGGCACCCTCAAACTATTGGCCTACCTGACCGTTCTCCGCAGCGCCGCCCCACCGGCGATCATCGGGATCGAAGAACCGGAAAACCAGCTTCATCCGCGACTGCTCGCCGTCTTGGCCGAAGAGATGCGCGCCGCGGCGACGGCCAGCCAAGTCCTGGTCACCACCCATTCGCCCTTCTTCGCCAATGCCCTTATCGCCCAGGAACTCTGGCTCTTGTATCGAGATCAGGACGGTTTCGCCACGACGAAACGCGCCAGTGGCATCCCCGGCGTCATCGCGATGACTGAGGCCGGCGGGCAATTGGGCGATTTGTGGATGGAAGGGTACTTCGGCGCCGGCGATCCGTTGCGGCGGGCCGGATAGATGCCCCTGCACGTGTTGGTCGAGGAGTCTTCGATTCGCCCGGTGGTCGAGCGGGTCGTGGGCGAAGTGGTGCCGGCGGTGAACTTCGAGATTCTTGAGTTTCCCGGGAAGCCGAACCTGTTGCGACTGTTGCCGAACCGTCTCAAGGGCTATGCGCACTGGCCGACGGTGGATCCGATCCGCGTGCTCGTGGTGGTCGACCGAGACGACGACGACTGCCTGATACTCAAACAGCGCCTCGAACAATGCGCCGCTGACGCCGGGTTGTCAACCCTGTCGTCCGCTCTCACCGGAACCGCCATCGTCGCCAACCGGATCGTGATCGAGGAGTTGGAGGCCTGGTTCTTCGGCGACAAAGCGGCACTTCGGAGCGCCTTTCCGAGGCTCCCCGCCGGGCTCACCGATCAGGCGCGCTACCGGTTGCCGGACTCCATCAGGGGCGGCACTGCTGAGGCCTTGGAGCGCGAACTGAAGAGAGCCGGATACCCCGAAGCCGAGCGGAGGAAAACCGCCATTGCTCGACGCGTGGCGCCCTTCATGTCGGTCGCCGCCAACACTTCGCCGAGCTTCGGGGCATTCGTCGACGGACTCAGACGAGTCACGAGCGACATCGGCGGCGCGAGTCCCGGCTGACTCTCGCGATCACAGGCCAAGGAGGCTGGTGTTTTTCGCTGTTCCGTGACACGGGCGCCAGGCGGGATGAGTTGCGGATACCAGATGTTGTGGTCGTATCCGACATACGGCGCAACATATGGGATTCGCAAGTCGCCCGCCTGGCGTTCGTGGCGCGGGACATGGAAAGACACCAGTCTCCAAGGTTGCTCGCAGTCAACCCCTGGGCTCGTCCACCAACCCCTTGACGATCAACGGCAGGTCGGCGATCAGTTGGGCCTCGTCGATGATGACGGTCTCAGGCAGCGACCCGAGCCAGCCCGGCAGATCGTGCCGGGCCAGCTCCAAGGTCACGGGGTCGGCCAGGGTCTCGTAGCCCTGCCAGGTGCCGTTGGCGACCAGGCTCCGGGCGACGTGCGTCTTGCCGGACGTCCGCGGTCCTTCCACAATGGTCACCGGCGGGAAGTCGGGAGTCAGGGCCGGCGTGATGGCGCGTTCGACGTCCATGGGGCGAGCCTACCGGCGCTGGGAAGTTCCTGCATCGAGTGCAGGAATATTCCTGCATCGACTGCATGATTTTCCGGGTCTCGGCGGTGGGCAGACCGACGGGCGTCAGCGGGGCCGGTCGTCTCTCAGGGCAGCTCTCGTCACGAGCGCGCCGGCCTGGCCACCCACGTGGATCAGTCCGCGGCCGGCGGCATCGACCGTGAACTGGCTGGCGTAGGCCCGGTGGGCGGCGACGAGGCGCTCGCGGTCGGGGCCGACGTCGTAGACCACGCGGCGGGGTGGCGGTGCCGATAGGCGTGGGAGGGTCGGGGCGGGGTTCTCGCCGGGCCGGGCGTCCGGCGCCGGGGCGTGGGCGTCGGCGGTCTGCGCTGCGGCGTGATCGTCGGCGCGGTCCGCCTCGGCGCCGGACGTGGCGTCCTCAGCCGCCGGGTGGTCGTCGGCGTCAGTTTCGATCGCCCAGAACGGCAGTCCCAGGTCACGCGCGGCGCGGGCGGCGGCGTCTGCGGCGTCCGCCTGGTCCCCCGCGTCGGTCACGACAGCCGTCTCGATCTCGCAGAACGGCAGTCCCAGGTCACGCGCGGCGCCGGCGGCGGCGTCGTGGCAGCGCACGTGGTCGGGGTGGCCGTAGCCGCCGGCGGCGTCGTAGGAGACGACGCAATCGGCCCCCCAGTGGCAGGCGGCCGCCACGAGGTCGGCCACGACCTCCGCCAGCGGCGCCTTGGCCAGACAGCCGGGGGAGGAGTCGGGCGCCGGGCCGGCCACGTCGGGAGTCAGCCAGACCATGCCGGAGTCGGCGTAGACCCGGGGCGGCAGGCCGGCGGCGCGGTTGGGCGGCCGGCCGAGGAAGCCGACGTCCTCGGCGCCCAACGCCGCCAGGGCGTCGGCCCGCTCGCCCTCGCGGTGAGCGGCCAACCTTGCGGGATCGACGCGCCCGACCGGGATGGCGAGACCGTTCGGGCCGACCAGCGCGCCTGGTCGGGCGGGCTGGCTCGGACTCATGCCCTCTCGTGGCCCGACGCCCCCCCTCGGTCCAACTCGCTCGCCCAGCGCGATTCGCCCGGCCACCGCGGGCGTGACCTGGCCACGCTCGCCCCGCGTGGCCGTGAGGACACCGGGTACGGCGCCCTGCCGGCGCAGCGCCAGGATGATGGCGCCCGTGGACAGGGTCTCGTCGTCCGGGTGGGCGTGGACGAAGAGGTAGCGGGCTGGGCGCCCGGCGGTGCTCAGGCTGCTGGTGCCAGCGGCACTGGGCGCGGCGGGTCTGGCCGGTCGGTCTGAGGCGTTGTGGGCGGTGGGCTGGCGGGCGGCACTGGGCGCGGCTGGTCTGGCTGGTGGGTCTGAGGCGTTGCGGGCGGTGGGCTGGCGGGCGGTCGTGGGGTCGGCGGGCGCGGTCGGCGAGGCGGCGCTGGTCACTCCGGTGGCCCTGCGGGTGCCGGACGGCCACTCACTCCCGAGTTAGTCATCGTCTTGGGCTGGCACGTGGGCAAGACGGTGACTAACCCGGGAGTCGGCTGCGATGGTCTGGTCGTCGGGTGGCTCAACCTGGGAGAGCGCGCTGTGGCCGGGCCCGGGCGGCCCGGCGCGTCGACTGGCGCGGGCTGGCTGCCCCCGTGGGTCGGCGTCACCAGGCCCGAGTAGAGCCGGGTCAGTTCGAGGGCCGTGGCCGCCCACGTGAAGCGCCGGGCGTGGACGCGGGCGACGACTCCCATCCGGGTCAGCAGGTCCGGGCGGGCCAGGAGCTTCGTGACGGCCACACCCCAGTCCTCGGGCTGGCGCGAATCCATCAACTGGCCCGACTCGCCGTGGACGACCGCCTCGCGCAGGCCGCCCGTGGCCGCCGCGATGACGGGCGTGCCGGAGGCGGCCGACTCCAGCGCGATCAGGCCGAACGTCTCGGAGTGGGACGGCACCAGGGTGAGGCAGGCCTGGCGCAGCAGGCGGGCCAGCTCGGCGCGGTCCTGGGGGCCGATGAAGCGGACGAACGTGGTCAGGCCGAGTTCGTCGGTCAGGCGGTGGAGGTGGGCGGTGTAGCCGGCGAAGTCGTCCGAGACGGCGCCGGCGATGACGAGGTCGGGGCGGATCGGCTCCGGCACGTGGGCGAGGGCGGCGATGGCCAAGTCCGGCGCCTTGAGCGGCTGGAGGCGGGCGGCGAAGAGGGCGAAGCCGCGACCGTGGGGGGCGAAGTCGGCCAGAGGGGTGACGCCCGGGCGCCCGGCGGCGGGGCAGCCGTCACGGGGGGCGAAGGCGGTGGCAGCGGTCTCGGAGCGCGCGGCGGCCGGCCGGTCGTCGTCGAAGGCGAGATCGGGCACGACCGGGTCCTGCGCGACAATCCCGGCCCCGTCCGGTCGGAAAAAGTCGCCATCCACCCCCGGCGGCACGATCGACACCCGCTCCGGGTCGGCCCCGCAGCGCGTGATGACGGTCCGGGCCTCGGCGGCCGAGATGGCCACGACCAGGTCGGACTCCCGGGCCAGCAGGGCCTCCATCGGCACCCGGTCGGGCGACTCCGGCGGTTCGCCCTCGGACAGGGCCGACCCGGGGCGGGCGGCGACGGAGTGGTAGCTCTGGACGTGGGGGACGCCCCAGGCCCGGGCCACGGGCAGGGCGGCGGCGCCGGACATCCAGTGGTGGGAGTGGATGAGGTCGTAGGGCGGGGCGGCGGGGGTCGCCGGGCTCCGCTCGGGTTCTGCCCCGCCACGGGGAGGCCAGCTATCGCCGGACTCCCGGTCGGCGCTGCCTCGGGCGTCTTCGGTATCAGCCCCGTCTCGCGGCCCGCCGCCCAACCTGGCCAACTCGACCCGGAACTGCGGGATGTACTGGTCGATGGCGGACTTGGCCAGGCGTTCGGCGGGCCCGGCGGTCAGGTGGCGCACCGTCACGCCCGGAGCCAGGGCCACGGTATCCGGTTGCGCCGGGTCGGAGCGGCGCGTGATGAGATCCACGTGGTGGCCCAGTTCGGCCAGGGCCTTGGCCTGGTGGCACTCCACCACGTTCATGCCGCCCGCGTCGCCAGCGCCGGGGGTCTCCAGGGGAGAGGTGTGGAGCGAGATCATGGCGATGCGTAGACGGTCGGGCATGGTCGCAATGTACTCGCACGAACGCTGAGGGCGGTCGCCCCCTCGCGGCCGCCGCCCCCGTCACGGGCCCGGCAGAGCGACCAGAAGATCTACCCGGACCGGCCGTGCAGCCGACGCCCCCGTCACGGGTCCGGCGGGCCCGACGTCGGGGCGTCGCGGGTTGCGCCGCCTGCCCGGACTGAGCAGAATCGGCCTCGGTGGGCCACAGCCCGCTGTTGATGCGATCATCAGCAATGTTGCGGTCCCTTGGTGTCCCGGTCGTTCTGCCCGCCACGACGCCCGACCCCGACGAACGCTCCTGAGCCAGCCTCCGCAGCCCCCCGACCGAACCGACTGACAACAGACCAGGAAAGTGTGACTATCCCATGACCTCAAGGCACTCCCCCCACCCCGAGGCGCCCTCCCGGCGCCCCGTCGCCTCCGCGCCATCCCCGTGCCCCGTCGCCTCCGCGCCATCCCGGCGCCCCGTCGCCGGCGCACCCTCCCGGCGCCCCGTCGCCGGCGCGTCCGCCCAACGCTCCCAGTTCGTCCGTCCCCGCCGCGCCGCCGCTTGGCTGGCGGTCGCCGCCCTGGCGGCCACGAGCGTGGCCGTCGTCCCCCAGGCGGCGGGCTCCCCGCTGGCCGCCGCCGAAGTCGACCAGCCCGTCGGGTCCTTGGCCGCCGCGGCCATCGACGTCATCAGCTACACCAACAACCCCTTCACGGCGACGACGGCGGGCAGTGGGTTCGACCTGGTCAGCCCGTGGTTGCCGGCCGGCGCGTCGGCGGGCGGCGGCAACGGAACGCTGTGGGCGGGCGGCATCGGCTACGCCCCCGGCAGCCAGGGAACGTTCGTCGGCTCGTGGACCCCGAACGCCGCCACCGGCCTCATCGACTCGGCCCAGGGAACCCTGGCGACGGCCTACCAGAACCTGCCGGACAACACCAGCAGCCGGGTCATCGCCATCGACAACGGGCGGGGCCCGGCCCTGTACACGTGGTCGAGCGACTCGACGGACTACTGGCAGACCGCGTCGAGACATCCGGCCGAGTTCGCCGCCGGCTCGCTCGGCACCGACCCCGTGACCGGCTCGTCGTGCCAGCCCACCACGTGGGGCAGCGCCAACCACGGCTCGTGGGTGGCCGTCCGGGCCTACCGGGCCGGCGAGACGTCTGGGACGGCTCTGTGGGTGCCGAACCCGCGGGCCGGCGACGTCATGAGCGCCTACGACGCGCTCCACCAGTACCCCGGCGACTATGTCACCGGGCGGGATCCGAGCTGGCCCTGCGTCAGCGCCGCCGGCCAGTGGGACGACGGCTGGGCCGCCGGCCAGGTCATCGACGCGACCGGCGAGATCTTCTTCGCCTCCCGGGGCGGCCTGACGACGACCTTCCGGGCGATGATCGCCAACCCGGCGACCGGCGCTTTCGCCGAATCCGGGCTGCTTGCGCCGGGCGGCCCGCAGGATGACTTGTTCGAAGAGGCCAACGCCGTGGTCGCGAGCGGCCTGGCCGTCGACGCGGCGGGCAACGGCTACGTCGTCGTCCGGGGCAAGGCCCCGGCGGGCTCGCCCTGGGCCGACCCGGCGCTGCCGGGCGCCTGGGCGGCCTACCTCGTGATGATCCAGCCGACGCTGAATCCGGCCTATGACGCCTCGGACCCGGCCAGTCTGCCGTATCTCCACAACGGCCGCTGGACGTACCACGTGATCGAGAGACTCCTCCCCGCCCCTGGCGCCAGCCAGGATGTGGTCAAGGCGTTCCAGCCCGCCACGTGCGCCGCCATGACCTGCGTCCAGATCCAGAACGGTTCCGGGCTGGCTCTTGTCGGCGGCCAGCTCTATATGGCGATCGATAAGGTCCTCTACCGGATCGACACGGCTACCAGCGCCGTCTACAGCGTGCCGCAGGGCGCGGCGGGCACCCCGGTCACGATGAACGGCACCGCCGTCAGCATCCGGAGCCTGGCGCAGGTCGCCCCCCAGGTGGCGCCCGCACCGCGTCTCAAAGTGACGCCGGGGGAGGCCAGCCTGCCGGCGGCGGGCGGCAACGTGACGTTCACCGTGACGTCCCCAGACAGCTGGACTCTGTCCGGCCTGCCGAATTGGATCCACTTCGCCACGCCCGACTGTGCCTTGTCGACACCGCCCAACTGCCCCGTCACCGTGCCGGAGTTGATGCGCAACCCGCCCGTGGACCCGTACACGGGCATGACCACCCTGATCGTCGACCGCACGACCGTCGTCAGTCCCCGGCAGGCCATCCTGACCATCAGTTCGGGCAGCGAC
>JGI20166J26741_10618892_pt1 | contig 15513 bp, 7 predicted proteins | sample TergutCu122P5_FD_26741 | JGI IMG/M metagenome (IMG submission 26741)
TCTCGCGCTTAAATTATCCAGGCTTTTCATAACATTGTCCATGAAATTTTGCAGCTGTTTTACTGAAATTACAATACTTTCAGACGAAATCTCAAGATTAATGACATCTATCAGCTGTTTCTGTTACAGTGTCGTTAGTGTCTACCCCCCTTTTTAAATAATTTCGGTAATTTCAAAAATTTCAATTTGCTCGACACTGTGTTCTGTTATGGAATCAACACCGTGTAGGTCGCAGCCTACCGTATCATTATTCCCTTCTACTGTAATATTTCTGCTGCTTAATTATTTACCAGCCATCATGCTTTAAAAAATTAAAAAAGAACGCGAGTACAATGCATTAATCATAACAGATTCAACTTTCTATTTGTGCAGTTGCAACCACGTTAGTTGACGAATTGCATTGAAGTCTTACGTGGAACTTCACGGTTCAGCTGGCTTCTATGCTGCTTGGCGATTCTCCGACCGTTGTATGGTCGCACGGGTTCCGTGGCGGTGTCGATGTTCGTTGGTGCAGTGAGTGAAGCTTTCTGGTCTAATGATCGTACCTCTGACAAATCTGCTCTTCTGCGATCGACTTTCGGCGTCCACCGGTTCTAATACTCTCTTCCAGCTGTCGGGTTCTTGCTTGATGCCTAAAAGGATTTCGTCTTCGCCGCAGGTGTTGACTCTGTTCGTGCCCCAAGCTTGGGCGCCATTTACATTATGTTACCATTTTTTTTTGTAAAACGAAGTTTTATTGGTCATTTTAGTACAGAATTTTCACATTGTATCAGAGAGTCGTCGGAGTGTCGTTTCAAGTGTTCAATAGCGGGTGCAGAAAAGAGGAGTCTTGTGTTGCTCTATCACAATTGCAAGTAGGTGATCGGTATTGGATCTGTGGATCTCGGCGGGGTTCCATGGTATCTGGCGTTATACTCGATGCAAGCCATCTATATCATGTGCAAATAGTTCCCTACCCGTTTTTTTGGTACAGGTCCTTGCTGCGCGCCTTCCAGCGTGCTCGGCGCAGGAATTCAGCATAATCTTGCAGGGTATTCTGGTTGTGGTATTGTGTACTATAATAGACAAGGTGGGCTAGTATCCATAGGATTGCCCCTTGTCTCTGCGGGGGCCTCGTGTGAAACTGAGGGCGAATGGTCCAATCGCCAGAGATGTGCTGGGGGCGTGTATTGAGTATCATTGCGAGGAGAGTCCGGGTCCAGTTTCCCTGCGGCACAGTCCGTCATGCGATGCAGTAGCGTGTCTATTTCGCCGCAGTTGGTGCGTCGTTTGCTGTCCGTGAGGGCGATTCGGTCTAGGCGTTCCTTCGTGGACGTTATGTCGTGAATGGCCGCATACCATACGGAGCGTACCATATCAGGGATCCATGCGTCATGTAAGTTGCGCCAAATCTGTGGCCAATTGTGGTTTGGGTGCATCGTCTCGATTCGTAATGCTCTTGAGGAAGTTGCCGCTGTCGCCATTGTGTGGAGCGTGGAGCATATCCGTTTGCGGAAAAGTTTTGGCGTTGTCGTTGGGGTTGGGAGGCGGGATGTAGGCCACGTCCATAGCGTACATGCGCACATGTGTGGGTGTGCCAAGGTAAACTGCCGCATGTGGTGGATTTGGTAGTGGGCCGGCTAGTTCCTGTTCCCGGAGCCAGGCAGTCTTCTCACGTATGCCTTCGTAGTACATCCTGCTGTACAGCAGTGCTCTACATTTGGTTGATATGTCAATTAGTTCCCATCCACCTTTCCTCTTCTGGGCTTGTAGTGTGGAGACGGGGACTCGGAAAGTGGCCCCTTTCCATATGAAGAAGGTGACAGCTGACGTTAACTGTTGTGTATGGAGCCTGGGGCGGGGAAGTTCTGCGCGGCGTTCCATATGTTGGACAGCAGGTATAAGTGAAGTTCCGATATGCGGTGCGCAAGACACAGGTCACCGGAGTAGGCTTCTTTTGCTTGCACTCGGTCTCTGCCGGTGAATTGTGTCCACGTGGCGGTGATCGATTTGTGTATAGTGCTCCAGACGTGCACGCCTAATATCTTCACATGGGGGTGGTACGGTATACCAATGATGTTCGCAGATGTGTTCCATCGTCCGACTGGGAGTGCTTGAGACTTGCGTGTATTGAGGTGGGCGCCGGAGGATTTCTCAAATAGTCGAATTGCGTCCTCTAGAGCGGGGATGTCTGTCATGGACGTTACGAAGATTGTGACGTCATCTGCATATGCCACGACGGATATTGGGCAGTTTCCTCGTCCAATGCTTACACCGGGAAGCCATTGTTCCAGCATGTTAAGGAATGGTTGTAGGCATAACGTGTATAACGTCATATTCAGGACGCAAGCTTGTCTTACGCCACAGCGGATAGGGATCGGGCCATGTAGGTCACCATTAATCTTCACCTCCGAGGTGGCGTCAGTGTAGAGAGTCTTGATCAGAGCGACGAGGCGGGCACTAAGCCCATAGCTACTCAGTATGGAGAATAACTATTCGTGGGAAATGCTATCGGAGGCATGCTGAAAGTCGAGTGTGAGGACACACAGCGGGATATCGTTGGTTTCGGCGTGCGCAATTGTGTCTCGCACCGTGGCCACTGCATTTAAAATGGTATTGCCTGGCACCCCACAGAATTGTGTTGCCTGGAGGTGCATTTCCACTATGGGCCGGAGTCTCTGCGCTAATATGCGAGTTACTATCTTGTAGTCAGAATTTAGGAGTGTAATCGGTCGTCTATCAGCAGGAGTGAGCATTCGAGTCGGTTTGGGCAGACATACTATAATCCCAGCGTTTTGTAGAGGGGTGATGGTACCCTCAAAAAACATGGCGTTAGGAATGGAGCATAGGTCGTCCCGTATGAAGGCACAGGTTTTTTTTTTGTAGAATTCAATTCCAAGGCCGTCTCGACCAGGCGCTCTATTTCGTCCACAGGAGAAGATGGCATTGTGTATTTCGGTGAGTGTGAAAGGGGTCTCCAGATCGTTGGTCATGTCTGTTGGTACGGTGTCCGGAATCAGTTAGGCTAAAATGCGTATACTTTCGGGATCGGCTTCAATGTTGGTGTATTTTGTCCGGAGAAAGGTTGTGAAGGTTGTAGCAATGCCCATCGGGGATGTGTGTATAGTGCCATCGCTGTCGCGCACACTCCGGACGAGTCGGGAGGATCCCCGTCTATGTCGCCGCACAAATTGGTGTAGTGCGGGGTGTTCCCCGAGAAGACAGTCAGCTGGTGCTTTATCGTACATTGTCGACTGGAGTTGCTGGGAGTGTAAACGGACTATTTTGTCTTTGAAGTGTGTGAGGTTTGAAATGGAGCTGGGGGAGGCGGTCGACTCAACTCGGTTGTATGAGAGGGGCAGCTCACGTTGTACGAGATGAGTTCTTACCCTCAAAGGGAATAATGCGTGGAGGAATCCCAGTACTAGTATTCACTTCACCAATGAATGCCCAAAATAAATACGTTTCACTGATTTATTGACATTTATTTCAAGGAAACAGGTAATGTCCTTAATTCAATAAAATGTGCTGGGTGTCATGGTAGAGAGCAGCAAGTGAAAGCGATCACTTTGTTATTATATTTCGTTTATGAGTTTAAATTCACACGTGATAATCTGTGATTAAATAATTTCGAAATTCACAATTTTTCCTGTACGCCTATGGAATATGTTACAGACTTCGCGATGACTTCTTGTGTTAATACCTTAATTTGGACCATAAACGTTTGTTGGCGAGATATAAATTTTGTAAAAATGATCACATAACGCGTCTTTCTGACTCCGGTGTACCTAAACGAGTGCTCTAATCCAGCTCGCGTTTTCGGCCTGCTCTTCAAGAGATCATCCCTCCAAATGCCAAAATAATCTCCTTGGCCAAAACGTAAATTTTGCAGTCCCCAATAGGCCGAATTTCACTTTTTAAAAGTTCAAACTAACTGGCTACACCAGACGGCCCGAGGGAACGCTCTAAGTTTTGTTTATCTACCCCAAGCATGCCATAAACGAATATCTTAGGGTGAGCTATTATGTAACTTTTCCTAGGACGAATTATGACAGTCAGAAGGGTCTAGCATGGGACCTCGCAGATAGACACCATGACACGTCCCTTTGCTTTGAAGTGATATGCAGCCACCCTTCTTCCAGAACAACTTTCTCTCCCCAAATTTCTAAAGCCAAACGTTGTAAACATCTACCCCAATTTATATGCCAAAATAAATAATGAAATATCGAAATCGACATGTTCAGGGTTCGAACCCGAATTTCCGGTTACACCATTAATCAACAGTGTAAGCCGGTCTCAGAACACATGCGGTAGTTCTGGAGAGGGAAACTCCTTTTTCCTCATGGTCGGCCAGCTCCATAGCTAGTCACCATACCGAATGAGATACCGGCTGTTACATCTTAAAAATCGGTCACAACAAATCTTGCTCATCTTTGAATTTCATCTGTTTCAGTGGTTACCATGATGGTGTTTAAGAGATAATGTTGAAATGTTAACAGCTGTTAACAACTTCCCTATTTTTATCGTATGTGGAAAGTAGTTTGTACTTTACTTGCAGAAAACTATGCAGTTTTCTTACATTTAAATAAACACCGTTACACTTGGACACGTAGGCCAAGTTTTTAATAGCCTTTTAAAGTCCTGTTGTAAACAAAAGCTGTAACAATAAGAAGACCTGCATTTTGCATAAACATTGTATTTATGTATTTTGATTTTTACAATAAACATCGACTATTTCCCTAAACAATATTAACCAATTAGTCTGTACATTTGAGGCGGACTGTGTTCTCTGTGTGGTAGAAACAGAATTCAATACTAAAATAATAAAATACTTATCGTCAAACACACCAAGCTTCATTGTGTGTGAGGCTACATGTTTCGGTCTTTACATGACCATCATCAGGCCTATTTGCGAATCAAGTTAATAGATGCTGGCTAAATGTTAGGATCCCAACTATGTTTACAATTCATACAGATATACCTTGTCTAGTGGATAAATGTATAACATTCGAAACTAAAAATAGAAAATAAAAATTAAAAATTAATTAAAAATAACAAGAAATAATCGCGTGTTTCCGAAAGTCTGTATTTGTATACAAAAGGTCAAATCTGTGGTAAGATTTTCTAAGGTTGGAAAACATTCTGAGGCGTCGAAGTATGTCTCTTATTGGCGTGAGGTTGGTGGTGTTAAAGCAGCATCTGGTGTTCTCTGCGGATCGTATCTTGTAGGACTACTATAGGTTTACAAAAAACAATAGAATTTCTATACATAGTTTTACTTATTCCAGCCTTCAGAAGGATAGCCCTAAATTATGCTTATGTCAATGCTTTTATTAACTTTTTTTCTGTGGCGATGCGACTCTATTCCGAGTCATGGCCTCTCTCTCTCACGGAGTTTCGCAGTCACGTTCATGGGACGCACCACACTCCGTAGGCTCCTGTGGACGAGCGATCAGCCCGACACAGACACCTCTAACTGACAAACACAACATTCACAAGAGACAAACATCCGTGGCTCCGGCAGCATTAAAACCCACAGTCCCAGCAAGCGTGCTGCCGCAGAACGCGCGGCCACTGGGATCGGCTTTATTTAGGTAGACACATTAATTTGCATTTTGTACATTGACACATGCTATTTCCTAATACGAAAACAATGGGTACGGTGTCTAATTGACACTTAATTTTTTATGTCATACATCATTCTTAAGTAAGTATCATAGACCCGTTAGTTGGTGTCATTGGTTAAGTTGCCTGGAGACTCGTCTAATTCCGTTTCAAATTTTGTCACAAGACATTTTGTTTTAAGCAGGACAGACACTCAGTCACTGTCACTACTTGAGTAATCTGTGAATTAGCTAATCAAACGTTTTCTTAACCTACGCCAGCTAGAGAGATGTTTCCCATTTTCTTGCTGGCAGTCCAATACAACCTTGATATTCTGCCATTTATGCCGGTTGTTGGCATTTTCCATGTTACCTGTCAATCTGTGAGCATTTTGGAGTTGGCTAAGGTCCATCTCTTCTCTGTCGCCTTAGAGTGGGCACATCGGAAAATCCTTTGTTCCAGTCCTGTTCACTTGTCGCTGTTAGGTAGTCATGTCCATTGATGACGCGAAAACTGGCAGCGAATATACTACTGCGTAGCGTAGAAGAAATTTTTTCTCCAGTTTTGTCTCCCATAATTCTCTAATCAAACCTGAGTTACATGGAAAAAGTTTTTTTAGGTTTCACAGAGGCTGTTGTTCATATGATCATGGATGTGTTGCTTGTGGCTGCTTCCACGTGGGCCAGATTCAGGCACCATGTAGATTGCAGAAGTACGTTTATCACCAGTGTCGGAAAAAAAACCTTTACTTCACTGTGTAAACACACAAAAATCACCATTACTTAAATTATGTACAGAAGATATAAAAGTTTTAAGCACACATATGTGTCAAAAGTGTTTGCGATTAAACATTCCAAACTTTCTTGTACATGAATTTGTAGCAGATACATGGTTCCTATTGCAAAACCAGTTTTATCACAGACGAGAGCTGCTGGTACAGCAGAATTGAAGAAAAAGCTTTACGTTTTATTGCGTTAAACGCAGGCCACATGTGGAGCCAAATTATCGCAGTCAGTTACGATCTGGAAGAGCAAATAATCGGGGTAGAACTGGCAGGAGAGGTGAGAGCTTTCCTCTTCTCCCGTGCCTTATGAGCGTTTCTTGGGTACATCTAACCTCCTACTGAAAGGGTGCCTAGGGTTCTTTCTTCAGGATAAGGCATCAGGTGTGTGAAGCTGACAATTTGTCTCATCTACATCTAGTGTCTACGAAAAGAATAATCGGAGTTATACTTCCACTCCCCTATATGACTTTAATGCGTGTATGCGGACGACTACACCTCTCCACTAAGCGATCTGTAGCTATTAGGACAGTGAAATCTAGCGTAGTAGTCTTGTGACTACAATACAGACATGACGCGAATACACAAGTCTGCTGAAGAAACCTCGTGAAATAATTTCTTCTCATACCTTTATTTTCTCGAACTTGGAAGCAGAACCTTTCTTCGAAACTTCAGGCACCGATTATCTAGTGACAAGGAGTCATATGCCAGCAGATAATAGTCCTCAAACAGCTTTCTCTCTAAGTAGCGGGAAAAAACTTGAATAAAAACTCCAAGATGAATCGCCGATAAGTGAGTTGTGGCAACGGACGTCAATGGCTGTATTTAATTATCGTGTCGATGGGAAGCTGTGATTTCTTGATCCTGAACCTTGAGTTCTGCTGTCATAGTGTTAATTATCTCCAATTCATTAAAGTCACGAACTTTAAATCAGAGTCGTAGATCTTAATATTCCCGCTGTGAGCCTCAAAATGGGGTTAAACGAGGGTAGTCGCCGTCAACCTCCTTACGGAACTGTTTTTTAAAGTTATTTCCATGGTCTAAAGCTGTTTTCAGCAACCAGTCTTGTAAATCTGTGGGATGACACGTTAATAGCGAACTTGTATTGGAGCAATTCGCTCTATAATAGGTATTCACTTTCCCCGGGCTTTCAAACTACTCTTTGAGCGCCTACCTAGTGTTAAAAAGGCCCTTCTCGCCCTCTTTTTCTTCTTCTTCTTTGTATTGTGAGAAATTTAGTATTAATAGGCCTAGACTTCAGCTTCAAGTAAGACATACTCGTTTTTTATAATGGAGTAAAATTAACTAGCAAATTTCGCTCTAAGTTTCTACTATTCGTTTGAGTCTCAATATCTTGAATCTTTTTTTTATGAAGCACACGAAAAAATGAAGAGACATGAAATAAGGTTTGGTACATAAATTGTAACTACTGCTTTGCTTGACAACTTTAATCGGTTTGGGATACACATTATTATATTCAGTAACATCTTAAGTCACCAAAGGCACTAAAGTTTCAAGTAATTAAGAAACAAAGAAAAACAAATGAGTAACAGAAAAGACAAAAAGAATCTTCTACCTATTCTAGTGCCCAAACAAGAAGAGTGCATATGGTGTCTATTAAGTCAATCTTCCTGCCAACCATTGTTCTCAGAAGCAAAGACAGTAGGACATGTGACGCTAAACACCCACGGAAAATGATATTTGTTTGTTCGCGTTATTTGCGCTCTTCGTGAAAGGAAAACGATACCCATTCCCCACCTGTCGTTCCGTACATTTCATTGACAAGTGGATTCCTAGGGTATATGAAGGTGCCGGCTAAACTGCAGAATTCTTACAGTTTTCATTGAATTAAGAATATTTTAATTAATGTGCAACAGACTTTGCATTAGTGCCTGCTTTTACAGTACAGTTAACAGACTACTGGTTAGATGAAAATACGTGCAGGTTCGATTTACTTTTCGAGCAAATGATCCTTCACTTCTCCAAATCGTCCAGTACGTCTCCAGTGTCCACAAAGGCTGCAGTTTAATGGGTACCTCGGTTATTTCTCTGCAGATAAAGCCGTCGAGGCATGAAGTTGAAAACTCACAGCTATCTAAACCAAGTTAAAGAAACAGTGGAACTATACTTCTTCTCCGCCTATATGTCTTCATAGTGTACACAGGGCCTATTTAACCTTTGTGGGTCTTGGGTTTTCACGAGAGTATGCTGGAGAAATTCGTTCTTCTGGGACATGGCTCCGTATCACTGGTAATCAGCTACAGGCATTTCGAAGGAAATTACCACGTCTATCATCACTTGCTATTTCTGATAGGAAATATATGTCGATCGTCCTTTTTTAAAACTTTCATAGGCGGTCCGAATTCGAAGGAAAGGACTGGGCTTCCAAGAGAGCATTCCGAGAAATAAGCCACTACTTGATGTGACGACTATTGCCGAAGGGGACCAGGAGATAACCAGCGCCGTTTAAAAGGCTCTGACCGTGTTCATTCTCAAGTGCCTGCCGCGTGGCGAACCCCGGCCTTCGTCCTCCTCTTATGCATGACTAAAATAAGCCTGAAGAACCAGCTAAGGAAACAATGACAAGTGAACAGGCACTTTGCTCTAAGCTTGGTTTATACAAAATCATGTATTGTAGTACTGTATACCTTAATCTTTAAATTTTTGGATAGCAAACTGAAAGACGAAAGATTCTGCACCGAATGATAGCAAACATTCCCTGACTTGAATCAGCTCTTTATTCCTGCCTGAATAGAATTTTGATTTGTTAAGGTTGTTCCCAAATATTTTAATTCTTCTACCCTTTAAAAGGAACTATTATGAATCTTTATACTGTAGTTTCGTCCTGCATTCTGATCTCGAGATATGACCATGTACTTAGTTGTATCAGCAGCGTACAATTTAATGCTTTTTAAAAATAATTTTCCTTTTGTTGATTTCGTGTATGACAATGAGAAGTGCAGTTTAATTAAGAATACCCAGTTATGTAGACGGTGTTTATTTTAGTCATTATTATAATTTCCTATTGTATTTGTAAAGAATAAGAATGAAACTTTTTTGTGATACATATTGATATCTTCATGCAAGGCTTTATTCACACAGCATAACGTTGGTTATATACATCCTGACAGAAATGCAGTAGTAGAATTGCATTCGCTATTTCTCTTGACTTCGAATGGCTGCATTTCCGACGGGCCGGTGTGACGTCCGATCCAGTGCAATCGGTATGCACAGGATGACGTACACAATCAGTGGTGGTTTCATCATTCTATGAACCATGGTCCCGCCGTGCGCCTGTAATCCGTGCCCACACCGGCCATATTGAGCTTGGTTTGCGCTTGCGCAGAAGGGTGTTTATGGATCATAATGGAGGAGTGTGGTGAAGAGTTGCCTTTTCGGGCAAAATTACATAAATAATAAACAGCTTTCCCTTACTATTTTTTTCCGAGTATATTTGAAGTGGTGTGTTGCATGCCTACAAAGTATCGGTAACGAAATGTTTCATATTGATTATTAGGTATATTATTTTTATTTGTAACGGAGGCAAGCATCTGTTGAACATGCTTGCAGTTAGTTACGAAACGTGTAACGGGTGGACATATTTCAAATCTTGCAATACCGTTGCTTGGAATAATGCATATGTGTTACTAAGTATGGCGTCTGGTATTGGCGTTTGAGATTTTCCGAAAATACAGAGTTTTGCAAGGTTTGGGCTTGACCGCGACTTCGTGAATTTCACAAAATAATTACGAATTTCAGACGTATTTATAATTTATTTGCAACGGTTTGCCAAACATGATGCAGACAGTGCAGTTTAGTCAGCCTCCCCCTCCAATACCAAATATGTCGGTTCCACCTCCAGTGATGGTACCCCATAATTTTCCCCAGCATCGGTTCCATGGAGAAAGAGGTGCACACAGAGGTCACTTCTTCCAACCATTTCGCCCTTACCCTCGCCCAGGTCCTGGCGGACCTGACAGCGAGTTTGATGGGAAGAGGCTTCGCAAATCTGTTATGCGAAAGACTGTTGATTACAACTCTGCAATAATAAAGATGTTAGAGGTAATTGACAACTCACATTTAGTATGAGTAAGGTGTATGTATTTGATGCTACTGTAATTGGTTGTCGGTTGTCCAGCATGCATTAGTACATGGATGTGACTATGTACCTTGTAGTTTGCTAATGTTTGTAGTCGTGTTGAAATTGAAATGCAATGAAGAAGTACAGTATTGAAATAGTATTTATTAAAGTTGTTATACAGCACTTGACAAGGATGGGGATTTAATTTGGTTCAAAGTAGATTACTGTGTGTAAGATAAGAGATTCTGATGACAATGACTATGACATTAATATTGATGCCATGTTGTCTGTTAGAAATTTACCAGTGGTGGAACCTGTCTTTTATCTGTTTGGAAGTTGGGGCCTCCTAGACTTTGGTAATTTTGTACCGTGTACATGGCATCAATATCCAAGACAGCAAACCTCATAGATTCTTTCTGTATATACACATTTTACTGTTCCAGCAAGATCTGTGTGCTGGCATTACTTCTGTGATTTGTTTTGGGATTGCCACCTGCTCTAATGTTCGGTTTTCGTATCATCAAGTCTTATTACTTTTCAAGAATTTTGTTAAGTTAGGAAGAAGTATAGTGAGTAGGGAAGTTGTCTTATGAGATACTGTGTTTAGCAGAGGACTCCTGCACAAGTTTCTGAGTGGACAGGTGTTGTGTCATGATGAATTTACCACTTGCTGCATTCTCACTCTTAAGCCCATTTACAGCACACTGTATCATGGAGACATTTTAACACTCACAGATACAGGCTGGTACCACTGTGGTATTGCTGTGCACTTGATATACTTTTTTTGGTCAATGGCTAGGAAGAATTTTGCTCCCTAGGTTTGGTGTTATAACAAGGCAGTCATGCTTCACCTTAACTACACAGATAATATTTTTAAACAGTTTGGGCTAGAGGTGAGTAATGTGATAAGTGTTTTGATCATTGTTACGTGAAAATAATTGTCATTGTATGTTGATTGCTGCAGTAACAGTGATTGGAGTTGCTATTTGTATTTTACTGGCTAGCCAGAAACCAGCTGGATGCAGCAGTGACTACTGGATATAATGATTGCCATGTAATGGTGACTGAGAGAGTGTTTACATTTCACTGGCTAATGGCTTCTTGCAGTATATGATCACATACTGACTCACTGCTTCTGCCAGTATACTTCATTAACAGTAAACTGGAAGGCGTTTTCTTTGCTCCTCAGTTCTGTTTACTCTCCGCTTTGATTTTTTTATATTTGAATTTTCTGAGAGTATTGTCACATTTTCTGTTTCATTTTTCCTCCTTTGTTAGCTCTTCAGATTGTAGGTTTACCTGTGAACCATTAATTTTGCAGTAAATTTCCATACCTTTTGCTTTCACATTTGACAGTGAAACCACTCCTAGAAATTCGTTTTATATATTTGTACAGTAAGGACATTAGCTGCATTTTTAAGACAAGCTACATAATATCTATTTTTGAAAAATGCTCTGCATTTCATAATTCTGCCTTTTGTTGTCCAGTTGTGTTCATATTTTTCCATGCACTAAAATGTAAATATCCATGTCTTACAGGAAAGGTTAATACGCTAAATTTGTTTTAATTCTGAATGTAGATTCCAAGTTACTTAAGATGAATTTCTGACTCAAAGAACATGTCTCCATTATCAAAATGACATAAATGTAGCAAGTATGAATCATTTTACTATTGTCATTAAATAATGAATCAACAAAAGTGAGAGGTATGAATCAGAACGTTTAGTTCATTAATAACTGTCTGCAGCATGCATTAAAAAAAACTCTGTGTAGAATTAAGTACCCTTTGAATACAAACAAATTATTGCAGTCAAACAAAAAAGAGTTGTTTAATTTGTTGTTTGACTGCAGTACTTCGTTTTCATTCTGTATACTATAACACAAGGGGATGAATCAGAATGAAAGTAAGTGCCCTTCATTTCTTATCACACCTTTTGCTAAGTTGTAGGGTTAGGTAGCTGAAAACCTAACAGTACTGATTACCCACAAGTAACAATTGCTGGATCACATATCTGATCTGGTTTAAGATGGGTCTCTTTGATTAAAATTGTCTGACATGAGTCACAAGAAACTCATGTACTTCATTTCAAGAATAGGATTCTGTCAAGATGTACATCTGAGATGTTACACCATTTTGACTGGCAAGTAATTACCACAAGGGCATGGAGTGGGGTCTGGCACAGCATAAGGACAAGTGCTGAGTCAGTTTAATTCTACATTCTAATTACTACATAATAGGTCACCTCTGCACAGGCTTATTTATGTTTAAAAAAAAAAAAAGTGCATAGTAATCAGATGGGAAGTTGTCATTTGGATGAAACTGTTTTGGGATCAAGTGTTATCCTGAGCCAGATGAATTTACTTTATGCTGTTGTAACTGTTTACCTGTCACCATGCTGTAACACCCCAGGAGACATGAATTCTCTACTACACTCTAGTAACCGTAAATCTTACAGGTTACTGTCATTTCACATGAAATGGTGCACTTGGCATACGGACTCATCATTTCTACTAGTTCAAGGGCATTGGGGGTGTTCATTGTAATCAGCAGAGATTAAGTCATAAAAATGTTGAGATCCGTCTGAGACAGGTACTCATTTTATTACTGAATTTCCAAGTTCTTCTTGCATCAGTCGATAAGTTTCAGTCACCCTGTCATTTCCTCTCAAATTTAGTGGACATGTGTTGTTTCCAACAGAATACATGTTGTGCACATAAAAAAAATTCTGATCACACACAACTGAAGAAGTGGAATTGTAAATTGTAAATACACTCTGATTTGTAACATATCCAGACACTGTCATCAAAGTTATGTCCCTGTGCATTACAGTATATCTGGTATGTGAATCCAGCCTGAACATATTGTCATTGGACTTCTTATTTATTCCATACTCAATTTTTAATTCTGCATTTTACAGGGTTGTCACTCTGCCTGAGTGCCCATGTAGGCTCCTAACCTTCACTGAAGCACAAAGGATTAGTTTTGTTATAACTGTATGTGTTGTGCAACCCTTTAGTGCCAAAGTGAAATGCCCAGTGGGAACTGTAGAAGACTGGAATTTAAGTGAGACCTGCATAAGGAAGTCCACTAAATTCCGTCAGCTTAGACTGACATTAGGTATTCTGAGCATCACTCTGTATGACACGTATCCATGACATCAGGCACCAAAGGGTTAATTTTATTGCAAATAATGCTGTAAACTGTACTGTCATTCACCACTTTGTAGGTAGTCATGTCCAGAAGTGTCCAAACTCACTGCTAGGACTGAAAACAGCTTTAGTACAGCTTTCTGCCACTGAGTGCTATAGCTTCTGAATTATTTGAGTGAGCTTTGCAACCATAACCCTCTGTGTGGCTGTATCTTGTACATGTTGGGTATGATACGCAATTTTCTAATGGCTGATTCGAAGGAGCAGCTACATTTGTTTCTTGTTTGGCTTTATACTCAGGAAAACTACATTGAAAACACGTAAAATACTTGAAACAGCTGTCCATGATAATGCCATTAGGATAACATAGTTGTTTTCATGATTCAGACATGGGAAAATATTGGTTGAAAATTTTGAGAATTGCAGTCAACCTGCCACAGCCAACACTAACAAAAACATGGAGAAAGTTTGCAAAGTCATCACCAAAGACTGACAAAGTAGCATTTTGGAGATTGCTGGTGGGTTCAGCCTTTCATAGGGTCACGCCTGCAAATAGTAAGGGAGGACTTTGGAATGGGTGGCGGATCTTTGTTAAGGTTGTGCCTTTATTATCTACAAACAAAAAGAAGCAGAAGCAGATTTGGCTGCCAAAATATGGTTGTGGTCCCCAAACCTTCTTCACTTATATTTGGCCCCTTGTGATTTCTTCATGTTTCTGAGAATGAAATCACGTCTAGAAGCAGGTCATTTCTTGAAGTTCCTAAAACTTAGGAACAGTTGATGACTGTCTTACGTGTGTTCCTTGTATACCTCTGGCAGTGGCACAAATGCTGGATCCATTGCTTAAATTCAGGCAGTGATGTCCAGTAACAAAGGTAAAGTGTATATTTTGTTAATGACTCTGGGAACTTTTGGATATGCCCTAGTATAGGCATTAGTTTTGAAGCTTATCATTGTTTATGGTTTTAAATGACATTTAAAGCTTCCAGTTTTTACTTTTACAATTTCATAACCATTTTTTTCCATGTTTTGACAAGAGGAGATATACAAGAATACAGATTATGAAAATTGCTATGTCAGAACTAGAAAACTAAAATAGATTAAAGTAAGGAAGAGGGTAAGTTTCTATATAGCAATAATCGTAACATGCGCAGCACATTTCATTACGGTGTGCACTCAAGGAATTTTATTTTTTATTTGTTTAAAAGAGGAACATTTATTGAATAGTCATACAGGTCATTATTTGTATCCATCAGACACACTAAAGAAGCTAAAACTTAACTGAACTGTTTTTAAACTAAAGCATAAACTCCCCTTAAAAATACAAACTTAGCAAGTTAGACACAAAGTACCAAATTTTTGTTGTTTTTGAGAGATAGGTTGTGCGTGGGCACACCTTATATGCATGTCTGTGGTAGCGACATGATGTACTGATGTGATTCATTGGGTATTAGGTAACAAAATAGAAAGTACAAAATGAAATTCCCTTCACCACTTCTTTTCCATCGTTCCAGTTCATTGAACACCAGCCACGAAAGCCTAAAGATTACAATAATTTTTTGTTCTATCTCTTGAGTTCCTCTTTTCGAACTCAGTTCCTTACCTGCACATGTGTGTATGTTTATGTCTGTCTCTCCTTTTGTATCTGATTTAGAGTCTATGCCTAAATGTTAAAACCACTATTTGTTTTTGACATAGTGTTAGAACATCTACCAACTCAATGCTTCCCCATCTTAGTATTTTATAATTGTCATCAAGAATACCAACAGAACGGCACTGCAAAAATGTGAGATGCAAACAGTGAGTGCCAAGTACGTAAAGAAAATCCTATTTTGTACAGTCACAAAACACAACTAAACATAAAACTAAGTTTATTACAACATTACAACAACTTTTTTCGGCCTAAATTATCGGCCAT
>JGI20166J26741_10620003_pt1 | contig 15511 bp, 14 predicted proteins | sample TergutCu122P5_FD_26741 | JGI IMG/M metagenome (IMG submission 26741)
CCCCAACTAATATCATGTACAAGAAGGTGATGCAAGATCTTCATTCAACAACTGTAATCACTCTGCCCACTTTGTCTTGCAGGTATCGTCCAACTGCTCTGACATCATTCAGAGCTTTCCTTGACACATGGAGTACTCAGCACAGGAACCAGAATGTGTTTGACCTGTCACATGCCACATCAGTTCTCATACAAACTGAAGATCACACCCTTGAAAATGTGCTAGAATGCCGTTATTGTGGAGTATATTTTAATAGTAATAGTGAATTGGCAATACACTTGTCAGTAGCACATTCATCAAAAGTCTTCCATTGTAATACTTGTAATGCAATATTGTATGGTGATAAAGATCATTTCATGGAACATCTGAAAATTCATGATCAACAGCATGACTCATGGTCTGATATTGCAGAGAGAAATGATATCTCGGTACCTACTATGATGGGGCTTGTCTCAGCAGTTACAGAATCAACCAAACAATCTGCACGTGTCATTAAACAATCAGCGAGGAGGAAGAAGAAGGGCTATCCATGTACTATTTGTGGCAGTATTTTGTCCAGAAGTTTTGACCTGAAAAGGCACATGAGGATTCATAAGCCTCATGAGAAGGAAAACAGTTCTAAAAGAATGCAGTTTCATTGCACCTATTGCAGTAAAATTCTGACCCGGAAGTTGGATTTGAAAAATCACATTTTGGCTGTTCACACTTTCAAACAATCAGAAGGAAGCTTAAGTAATTTAAGATCTTGTTCATCAAGTAAAACAGATTCTGAGGTACCCATTAAGGTAGAGCTTACTTCTGAACCTGGAAGTGAAACATTGAAGCAGCTCAGACACTGTGAATTTTCCTGTGATGTGTGTCAAAACACATATACAAGAAAGAATGACATGATGAAACACAGAAAACAACACAAGTTGGAGGAGTTAGGACAGATGGGAAATGTTTATGATGATGATACTGGTGATTATTTACTTCATCATACCAAAACACCACAGGAGATGTCTAAAAGGGACTCTAAGCAAAGTGATGCTGTTGATGATGCTACCAAAAAGGAGCAGGATGATATATCTCTTGCTAAAGTTGAAGTGAACGGGCGTACAGTATATCATTGTGACCAATGTAATAAACATATTGTTACGAGGTATAGCTATGTTCGACATTTGCGCATACATACAGGTGAAAAACCATTTACATGCCATGTATGTGGTAAACAGTTTCGAGTTCAGGCTCTTCTCAGTCGCCATGTTCGTGAGGTGCATGATCGCATCAAGAATCATGCATGCGATATCTGTGGACGACGATTTGCAAATAGTAATGCAAGGAATGATCACAGGAGAACACATACTGGAGAACGCCCATGTGTTTGTCATCTGTGTGGCAAGGCATTCAAAACAAAAGCCTCTCTATTTGTTCACAGTAAGTTTCATTCAGATGTTTTTCCACATCCATGCACTCAGTGTGATAAGCGGTTCCGTCGACGCCAGCAGTTGAACATTCATATGTTGCATCATACTGGGGAAAAGCCCCACACCTGTCGCTTCTGTGGCAAGAGCTTTCGCCTGAGTAAGACTCTCAAAGATCACACATTGATACACACAAACAAGGAAACTTTTGAGTGTGTAATATGTCACAAGCATTTTGCACAAGAGCGTTATCTTAAAAATCACACAAGGAACCATAGACTCCAGGTCACGAATAGAAATCTTGTTGCAAACTGAGAAGCATATTTACAGATTTACATTTTGCATGGATTGTAGGATAAAAGCTCCTTTCTGATTAAGTAGTACCATTTTGTTATTATAAAATAAATTAGTTTATGAAACCCTTTACTTCAAGTTGGTATTAGGAATTTGATCAGTTCAATTAAAATTAACAGATTTTATAAGACAAGTGAGAAGTTCAATTTACAACTTGAGAGCAGGTAAACTAGTACCATATTTACTCAAATATAAGATGACCCCTATTTGCAGTCTTCAGCCCCTCAGGAAAGTACATGTACAGAACATGTTTATCTTTGTGGGCGATTATATGGAAACCACCTTGTTTTTTAGGGGATTGATTAGGGAAAAGTTGTCTTATATTTGCATAAATATGTTATTAGGTGAAGTATGTTTCTGTGTATTAAATTTGGTTGGTTATCATTTGACTTTTTATAAATTCTAGTGACAAATTAATATACTTGTAATACCAGTAAATATATTGGGAAAGGAGGAAGAAATTCTAGTGACAAATTAATATACATGTAATAGCAGTAAATGTATTAGGAAAGGAGGAAGGTCATGAAAATATGTAACTTTAAGATATAAAGTGTCCTGTATAGATAGTTCCAGTTTCATTTATAATTAAATAAATATGAGTGAGATGTAGTAACACAGATTTTCTTGCTTTGGTTACATTGTGTATCAAATCTAAGAGCATCACTTAGGTTGTAGCATTCATACCATTTGATTAACTGCACATACCAGATGTCTGGCAAGTTGCTGTACTGGGACTGCACATTCCAGGGGAACAACACCGCTTTACGTATTGATGCTTAGGTGATGAGAAAATGTGCACCGAATGTAATGGACAATAATCTGAACAATTTGTCTAGCTTGTCATACTAATTTCTGCTCGTTATGTGTCATTCCAAAGGCACCTTTCACCTGTTTCATAAGCATGATCTTGATAAAGTGACTAGTAGCGTGCACTGCATACAGAATTGTGGTGTGTCACAAGTTGTTGTTAGATTTGCCTTCAGAAATTTTTAATATGTACATGTGCAAGGGTTACGTACATGTATAGAGAAGAAAAAATGGAAGATTGTTGCTACAGTTTGTTATTGTGATCAGTGCTGAAGTCATATCATAGTTGCTATAGCAGCTAGGCTGCAAGCTGGACAGTTCAGGCTCCAATCCTGTTAGGGGAAAGAGATTTTCTGTCCTTCAAAATGTCCTTGACTGGCTCTGGAGCCCACAGAGCCTCCTTTTCCATGGGTACTGAGGGCTCTTTTCCTGGGGGTAAAAGGGCTGGGGCATGTTGAAGTTAACCACTCACCTCTGTCTACCCCCACTATATGCCTTTTTTTAATTCTCCCATCATACTATACAGCATGTTCCAGAATGATAAAGATGATATAGTTTGCTCTGCCTAATGCACCATTGCAGTCACATGTTTAGAAATGCTTAAGTGTGCACTGTGTGGTATCATAATTCATGTCCCATATTTTGGAGGAACATGTTGACTTAATTTTCAGGGTGACAATTTGGTTCTTTTCCATGTTAACAAAATTCAGCCTTTCTGAAGCAGAGGCAGCACGCCTTTCTGAAACATCAGAACGTAATCATTGTCCTGCAAGGTTTAAACACCCAGAGCAAGACCTACTATAAAAACCTAAGGACTTACAGTTTTCAATGGTTCATTGTGTGTGGCACAATAAATGTGGCAGTACTGAAGAGTTGTTGATTGCTGCAGCATTCATGTTCTCACTTTGCTGGGGACCTTTCCAGTGTGTGCTGTCCATTGTTGCAGCATTCACATATTCACTATGCTCAGGACCCTCCCATTGTGAGCTGTCTCTTGCTGTAGCAGTCACACCTTGACTCAGTTACATACTCTGGCACTGACAATTATATGTATGTGGTCTTTGACAAACCCCAGAAATGGACCTTGATGATTGAGGCATTCTCTGATGCTGCACCCAATTTCCAAGCTGCTTAATATACAAAAAGTGCTGTCATGGGCAAATGACAGTGGAATGGTGTTCCATCTTGCACGAAGAGTAAACGCCAGGAAAGTTGAGAATTCAAGTCCTACAGAAAGTGGTGCTTTGTCATTGGGTGAGTAGTTGAAATGTTTTGAATGCACTACAGTCCTTTGAAGTGTCATGAACTGTTTGCCCAAATCACAGCTGAGAAGACTGGCATCTTTAGCAGAATTGCTGTAAGAACCTGTAATCTTGCACCAAGGAATTTCTTCCTCACCAGAGGCAAGAGCCACTGCTCTGGAGTGGTTAGGTACACCATACTGGTATTCATGTTTTCTACTAAGTAAACAGATAACATGCATTTGTCATGGAAAGTGCCTTGTAAGCATTCACTTCAGGGGGATTATACACTGGCATAGTGATTCTTGTTACCATAGCAATACACACACTGTTTGTCACTGAAGACAGTTGTAATGTTAAGAAGTGTGTCTTCTTCTCTTGATGGGATGAAAGTCTTTACTCTTGGCCACTCTCCTCACCTTGCCTTTTTCAGTAAAGACCTGCATCAGTTGGACCTTACAAGGTTTTAAATTAAGCTTGCTGTTAAACTTTTCCAACAGTTCTTCCTTAAATTTTTATCTCTGTGCTAGCTTGTCTGGTTGACTTCTTGAACTTCAAACAAACATGCTTCTCACAAGATCCCCTGTTCATTTGCTGTTGACCTTGGCAGATACAGCTTTTCATACCTACCTGTAACTGCCACCTTTCAGATTTGGTTGATCTGTGCATGAATTTTTTTGGAAGTATTATCACACTGAAGATTCAGGTCTTCTGAGATTTGACACTCTGTCATGTCTCAGAAAACTGGAATCTTGAGCAACTAAGTGTGAGAACACAAATCTCTTGCTGTTGCTAAACTGGGCTCTCAGATTGTGATTTGCGAAACCAAAGAACACATTGAGTTTTTTCAGTTTCATTGTACAGTGATACCTCGGCTAACGAAGATAATTCATTCCGAAATCACATTCGTTAGCCGAAACGTGGTTTCCTGTAGGTTTCTATAGAAAATCGTTTAATTTGTTCTGGATGCTGCCCACTATTTAAAGATAAGTTTTATAAAATAGTAAAAAACAGCGAAAAAAATCTACATTAGCCAAAAAATTCGTTAGCAGGGTCACTCGTTAGCCGAGGTATCACTGTGTACGTGTCAGTGTATGGTAGTGCTGCTACTGCCAGGCAGTTAACTGTCCACCATGATTGTAGTGCTGCCACTGCCAGGCAGTTACCTGTCCAGCTTGATGGTAGTGCTGCCACTGCCAGGCAGTGTACTGTCCAATATGGTAGTAGTGCTGCCACTGCCAGGCAGTTAACTGTCCAACGTGATAGTAGTGCTGCCACTGCCAGGTGGTTAACTGTCCTACATGATGGTAGTGCTGCCACTGCCAGGCATTTAGCTGTCCAACATGATGGTAGTGCTGCCAGTGCCAGGCAGTTAACTGTTGAACATTGTGGTAGATTTTTGTTTCTCTACATGTATCAAGTTATGCCATTGTTTTGATAAATTAAATGCATTAACTGTAGCAATATCTTTGTCATTCTTGGACACCCAGTGTGCAGTTGTACAAGAACCCAATATTATGTTCGTAACAATAGGTTTATCTCTGGGATCATCAGAATATTTAGACTGTAACAAGCATACTTCTAAAGAACAACTCATAAACCTGTATCAAGGTCTGTGAGCAGCAGAATTAATTAATCAGTTGGTAGACACTGTTTGTGTATTATTATGCATTGTGTATTTTGTATGAACACGTGCAGGGTAGAGCAATTGACCTGCCCGTAATCTGTGCATTTGTGTTGGTTGAGGCTGTTTGACATCCACTGTACTATCCCTAAGCAGCAAAAGGTATTGAAAAGTTTGCATCCACTTGTACAAAAGACAGTGCCAGGGGTCTCAATCATGTGGTTCCACTAATTCACTCTGTAGGGTCATCTCTCTGATCTAATTCAAGTTGTTGGCTCTCAAAAGGTGTTCTCTCTGTGGATAGTAACAGATTATACCCTAACAGAAGCAGTAATACAGTAAAGTTGTAAATTCAGTAATTGAAATGTGGTTTGATTTCATTATTAAATGTATGAAATATGCCTAATGGCATGTTTTAATTGAAATGAAAATACTTATACCCCTTTTACTTAAAGTGTGGTGTGGCCTGCCATAAATTTCAGAATTACCCATTGGGCCCTCACACTATTTGATTTTGAGACCCCTGGACTGTACCTAGCGGAAAATGTGCATGGGAATGTGTGAACCAGAAGTTCACATCCCATCCCATGCAATTCCTTCATTATTTGATTTAACTTTGTATGTTAGATTATGGTAAATTGGAATGTGTGAACCGGAAGTTTACATCCCTTACACTTGTTACATTTTTTTAAAAATTAAATTGGCATATTATGTAATTATAGATGCATGACGTGCAGAATTAATTTTTGTACTATACATTGCCATTTTGTGTGACTGCTTGTGAACTTTGCATAATGAGATTTGTATAAGACATGCCAATTTATGTGTGCAATTCACACTTTTTGTATATAGTGCAGTGCAATTTCATTTCAGATTTTCATCTGACAATGGTCAGTGTTCTGTTCTCTGATTTTGTTCCCCATGTTAATAAAGTACCTTAATACTGAATATAATTCATTAGTGCATTTTAAACATCTTAACATCTGACATCCCAAGTTCCAATATGCTGAAGTTTGTTGTCATTACAAAAGTACTAAACTGTAATTTAATATGCTGTATATCCCACTTTCTCGTATTTTGTATGGGCTTGGTAGTAGTGCCATAACAAATCTTTATTATGTAATATTCACCATGTGCCACATATTTCATGTATGTAAATCTTAGTAATTCGAATTAGGGAAGCAAAATGTTCATAGAAGGTTTGTGTGGTAAAGTGACTTTGAGGGCAGCCATTGAAGACTCAGAATGAATGTAACATATATTTAATGAGCGCAGGTTGTGAGAGAGTGTCATATGGTTTCAGTTGTCTGAGGATGAGGTCCATCAATGTAGTGTTGCTGGAACTCAGGTTGCACCATCTCAGAGTTGGTGTATATTCGGTATAGTGCTCTTCATTTATTTTATTCACCTTCTGCATGACCAGTGTAGCACTGCTGACCTGTTTATTTGACTGTGCCTTCCATGCCTTCATATGACTTGTAATCAGTTCTGTCTCATGTAGTCATGTGCATTGTTTACTGGTTGGGGAGACTGGGTATGCCTGTATCATTACAGGCTGGAATCAATATTCATTTTTGAGAATTTTGTTTGGTATAGACATTCTTGAGGTAAGTTCTCATCAATGTTTTTACTTCACTGATAGACATTCTGTAAAACAGTCTTTGTCATTTTTTGTCATTTTCTCTTTGGTTAACTGCAAGGAAATTAGGGAGGGTTCACACAGGCATCCTGAATGATTGTGTATGCCAAAGATGATGATGTAGTTCCATTGCATTAAAGGAAGCTGCTGTTTTTGTCTGCTCACGCAGCTCAGCATTGCGATTCTGAAACTTTATTTCAGGAAGTAATTCATACATAATTAGCTTTTCAAGTTGTGAAATATTTGTTAAATAGGTTATACCTATGAGAAATGCATACAGGGTTTTGGTAGAGCCTGGAAGGAGGGGATCACTTGGAAGATCTAGGCATAGATGGGAGGGTAATTTTAAAGTTTATGTTAAAGAAGTAGTTAGCATGGACTGGCGTCATCTGGCTCAGGATAGGGATAGTATGTGGCCTGTTGTGAACACGGTCATAAAGTTTAGGGTTCCACAAAAGGGGGCGTGGAGTTTCTTGAGTAGCAGAGGAGCTGTTACTTTTTAAGAAAGGCTGCACTGCATGGAATGAATTAGTTGCTTACTACTTACATTTTACTTGTCAGTACCTGGCGATTGAAAATATTAACATACATTCTCTGATATCTATCTACTTTTATTGTAAAGTGCCATTGCAGGTCTGAAAGTCTATGGATTTGACAAATTTTACAAAAATTTGTAAATAATCATTAACTAGCATTTCATTCATCATAGGCCAATTACCACAAGTGTTTTTTATTTGTTTTATTATTTCGTTCCTTTGGGTACGTAATATCTTACAGTGAAATATTAAGTAATTTGTAGTTTGCTCTTCTTCCTCACATGGGCACTTCGGGTTATCTGTTAGTCCAAATCTGTGAAGCTATGACCTTAGTTTCCCATGTCCTGTTACCTTTGTTGTAAACTCTGGGAATTTGGGAATCTTCTGTCCTATCCTGTTCCTCACTGATGGGAAAAAAGCTTTGGTCACTACCCCCTTCCCATATTTGTCCACTGCCATTGCCACACGTGAAGTCCGTTCTCTTCTGTCGCGTTATAATCACCTCTCTTGGCATCTTGTCGTATACAACTGTTCCATCTTCCACAGCAGCTCCTTTTGCAAGTCTATCCACCAACTCATTCCCTTCTATCCCTGCATGTCCTTTTACCCAGCCGAAATGCATAGTCCACTTTAAATGCACCAGTGCAGTAATTTTGTTCCTGATAAATTCTGTCAGTCTTTTCCATTAGAATTTGTCTTGCAATAAATCCAAAGTTATCTTGCTGTCAGTCTATATTGCAATGTGTTTATCATTAACCTGTCCATCCTGTAGTTCTTCTAAATTTCTAAAACTTTTAAAATTGCAGTTTGCTCAGCTTGATTATTGGAGCAGTGTCCATGTAGCTTAAACTTCAGTTGGTGTACCAACTTGCCATTCAAAAATATAATTCTTGCTGCCCCGACGTTGTCTCCAGTTTTACTGCCATTTGTATACACTTCAGTTGTGTACATAGTACTGTACCCCACTTCATGAATTATCGCTAGTTCCGCAGGATTTTTAATTAAATGCTTTGCTCCTCTTGATACCTTGAATGCTGCATTACGCGCGGCTGTGATGCAAGAGAATGCAGTGTCTACTAATTCATCCACATGCTTATAGAAGTTTATTTTATTACACAACTCCTGGTCAGTTTTCTCCAAGCCTTCCTTGTTGTTCTCACAGTTAAATTTAGTCATCGTTTTAGATGGTAAATGGTTTCAAACTTTCCGAAGTCCTCATTCTTTATTATATACCTAAGCCCCACATCATCTGTATTATTAATAGGTTTATCCTGCCTCACCATTCCAAGGTTGAATGTTCAAATATTGTGATCTGAACAACTTTCTTGTATACCGCATGTCCAATCAGTTACACGCCTTAACAACTGATTATTAACAATTGTTAAATCTACGTAACTACTACCTCTTATTGTTTCAAATGTTGGTTCTGACTTGTCATTTACTATGTACAAGTTATAGATGGTTAAAAAATCTTCCAAAACTTTCCCTCGTTGATTCGTTATTTTGTCATAGCATGTTTTGCTTCTGGCATTGCTATCAGCTGGTATTAGTAAACCTTGTCCCTTTGAATAATTTAAAATTTGTTCTGTTTTCATAACATTTATTTCATTGTCTTCTGTAATATCAGAAAATGATATTATTCCATAGAATTTTGTGTTCCTGTAACTTATTTCTGCCACAATGCAGTCTTCGTCAGAAAATAGTGTAATAAGTACTACGTCTGTTTCTTTATTGTTTACAAGTAGCGCTGATCGTTTCCTTGCATTTCCACTCACATAAGTTCTAAGCGATTTAGGTATTTTGGCCATCTCATTGTGTATAATGTAGGGCTCTTGTACAAAAGCAAGATCTGTTTGATTGTCCCTCATCATTTGGACCAGATTATTCGTTGCTGCATGCTTATGTTGTAAATTAACTTACAGACAACGCAGAGGTTTAATTTCTCTGTTTGTGTGATTCATGCGATTATCCATTTAATAATTCATTCTCTCTGTGTCCTTTTTTAAAACAGATTTATAGCAGCTGCAGCTTTTATCTACTTTTGAATGGTTTACATTGATTTGCGTTGTTGATGCAGTTAACACATCGATGATTTTCTTTACTTGCTTTACATCTATGCATTGTATGGCTTTGGGTGCCGTGAGGGCATACTACATCCCCGAAACATTACTGTGCCCTATAATTGTATTTGCTACGTTTGTAGCAGTGCATAATGCTTAAATAGTCACTACTGTTACGTGCCAACCTATTTTAAGTTTTCTGTCTACTAAGCGTTTACGAATTTCAGAATTCATTTCTATTACCAAGTTCTTGTGCTTTTTCCTGTCTTCAAACATGAATTTTGGCTTTATTTCATTTTCATTCAAATTCAATTCAGAATTTTGTAAAGCTATGGCTTGTGAAAAAATGAAGGTAGGCTTGTGCCACGTTCTTGGAAGTAATTTCTTCTGGTACATTAAGTACAATTATTCTGGGGTTTTTTAGTGTTGGCATGTAACTTTCAACTTCTTCCCTGCATACTTCATTTATTTTCTTACACACTTCTTCCAATTTGCATTTCTTTTCCAACTCAATTAGTAACTGACCATTCTTCAGTGTTCCTACTTACATCTGAGTCAGATTCATTTTTGATGTAAGTAGGGTCCTGGTGTATTCTGCACTTTGATTATTTTTAGATTTAACGAACAATTTGTACATTTTATTATCATAAGGCACATTAACTTGCCATCTGTCTGCCACAATGTCTGAGTAATGCATCCTTGTTCTGCCAGCAGAAAGAGCCACGTTCCAGTTGCTGTCCTTGGAGTTCGCTTGCAAACCGATGTCACCTCCTGGTCCCCTCTGCAGTTGCTACCCACACCAGATTGTAACGCTTTGAGTGTGGTGTTTGTTTCCACAGTGTTCATTTCCAAATGGACAGTCAGTTTGTTTTTGTCTTCTGCTTCACTCCTTAACTTAGGAAGTTCTTTCCTAAGACTCACAGCTTTTAGTATGCCCTTCTTTAAATCGTTCCTCAGGTTGCCACTCTTTTCTGTCACACTAAAACATTCAGAGCGTCTTCGACTGCATCCTCACTGGCTGACACCATCTTTTGTGTGTGTGTGTGTGTGTGTGTGTGTGTGTGTGTGAGAGTGAGTGTGTGTGTGAGAGAGAGAGAGAGAGAGAGCGCGAGAGAGAGAGAGAAATGGCACCAGTTATGTCAGTGTGTATTTGATGCAGAATACTATTAAGGACAGAGATAACAAAGCTTTTGGGAATCAAAGATCTATAAATCCAAAAAAAAAAAATTATAAGCAAAGCATGTTACGTGTCCATAGGATTGTTGGACAGTGAGAGGGATATTGTTGGGTAGCATTTTTTGGATGTAATTTTGTCAGTTCTAAATTCTGTTTTTAATTTAGGTGCCCTGTAGATTTTTGTTTTTCTTCATGCCTTGCGGGAATATTTCAACAGAGTACCACATCCTTCCCGCTTTGTCATTCGTAAATGTTCTGCCATTCCACAAGGTTTCTTAACCTGCATTTGATAAAGCATCATGAAGGAAGTGAACATAATAGAATGTGATAATCCCCTCCTCATGAGAGTTACAGCTTAATACCAAAACATTGTATTTTAGTACCAGTCCTGTGACATATCTGACATGTCATACTGTCTGTTACAACTTCTAAAAAGGACAGTGGTACTGACTGTAGACTTTGTCTTGCAGGTGCCATCAGTCACCACTGACGTCATTCAGATCTTTCCTGGAAACAAAAAATGGCTTCGGAGATATTGTTAATTTGAAGAGCGACATTGCTCGTGCTTCTCATGTGTCAAATTCTGATTCTGTTTGCATCAAAGCAGAAGATAATGTTTCTTCTGAAACTTGTGATTACTGTGAGTGTCTCTTCAGTCACAAGAGTGATTTATTAGCTCATATACACGCAGTCCATTCAGATTGCATATACCACTGTGAAGTATGTCCTGTTGTGTTTGAAAGAAAAGAGTTACATGAAACCCACATGAAATTACATGAATCTAGTGAAAAGTGTTTCCAGGGAGTTTCAGACGCTTGTGGTAGCAGCTACAGCCATGGATCTGACCCAAGTGATGATACTGGAATTTCTGATGAAAGTAATGCAAAGGTTTTGAGAAAGCTGGACACAAGTGCGGCAATTGAACTTCAGACTGCTACAAAACAGGGCTCCTTTGAATGCAAAATATGTGGTAAATATTTTAAGAGGAATCTTCAGCTCAAGAAACATACTAAAACTCATGAGAACATTCGGAAAGTTGAAGCAGCTGAAAGTGTGGCTGCAGTGGGTGGGTATGATCCAGTAAAGGAGTCATGTAATGAAGAGAAAAGTGCAGTTGAAGGAGAGGCAGCACCTTGCCAAAAAGAGAAAATGAAGAAAGCGTATCAGTGTGAGATGTGTGGGAAAAACTTTGTGTTGAAGGACAGCTACAAATCTCATCAGCGAATCCATACCGGTGAGAAACCTTTCACTTGTCATATTTGTGGGAAGCAGTTCTCCCACACAGGTGGCTTGTACTATCACTTAAAACATGTTCATGCTGGCATTAAGAACCACGGGTGTGATATATGTGGCCGCAGCTTTGCCTTGAAGGCAGCCATGGAAGATCACCGACGTATTCACACAGGTGAACGTCCATATGTTTGTCACACTTGTGGTAAACCATTTAAAACAAAGGCTTCTTTGTACATTCACAGCAAAATCCATACAGACTCCTTTCCCCACCCGTGTACTTACTGTGAACGTCGTTTTCGTTGGAGGCAGCAGCTGTTAGCTCATGTGACTACGCACACAGGTGAGAAGCCTCACACCTGTGATGTCTGTGGCAAAGGTTTTGGTGTGAAGAATGACCTAACCAGGCACAGACTGATTCATTCAAGTGACAGACCATTTATGTGCTCTATTTGTGGCCTTTCTTTTGGACAGAAGAGATATCTAAAGAACCATGAGAAGTCACGTCATAGGATGCACAGGTGAAACAGAATGCTTGTGTAAACTGACATTCATCTGCTATTCTTTTCAGTTTATTATAAGAAGGAAGTGGATTTCAGGATAATTGTGTACTGAAAATTTCAATGTATTGTATTGTATATTATGTATTGAGTAATTGTGAATTTATTGTTTTGTGTCACACCGTCGTACTCTTGATGGCATGTGGATCATCTAGACTTATGATTTTGTAAAGTAATTAGTTAAAAGACAAACTGTAAAATGTGTGTACAGCAAGGTAATACATCATGTTAAAACATTTTATGTATAATCTTGGAGAGGTAATAAAATTCTCACAACATGTTTTATGTATTAGATTGGAGTGATTCATGCTTGTCTTTGTGGTACTGATTGTTACGGATGGTTTGTTGCATAATTTTTGCATAAATCTAAGTGCTCAACACATAACAGATGTGTATGATAATTTGAATTCCCCTCTTGTAGAGCTTTAGCAAAGTTTAGTTTATCTGTGTGTTTTTGATGTCAGTTTCTTTGATGCAGAGAGTAGTATTTCATCAGTATATTTACTATGTACTGTGGCATCTCCTTATTTCTAATTCAGAAGGAGGTACTCACTGTGTGCCTGTAATAGTTCATGGCTCAGTAATCAGTTGCAGTTGTAAGATGGGCTGTTTCTTTATATACCAGAATAATGGAGTGTGTATTGTTTATATACATGGTGGTGGTGGTGTGAAAACATTCAGCCTCCAATCACTTGAATGGGGAACTATTTAAAGATACTTTGCATCTCTAGCAGGGGAAACAAATTGCTGGCTTCAGAATTTGAATGAAAATTGATAACCATGTTTGTATAGTGGATCATCTGATATCAGCAGATATGTGACAGCATTTAAATGTTAAGATCTGTTTGTTGGCAAATGGTAGAACAGGTGTGGTTTTCCATCAGACTCTGAAGTTTTTATCATGGTTAAATTTGTTTAGTATACTGACATTTATTCTTGGATTTGTATCGTATGAAATACAGTTCAGTACTGTGGACTATTAACCGTATTTCCTGGCCCATAAGACGCACCTTTTTCCCGAAAAATGTGACCTAAATTCGACCTGCGTCTTATGCGCTGAGGGTAGGTATTATCTCCAAACTTATAAATACATGTACATCTATTATACAACATCCTTATCATTAGATAGTGAAATTTGCTTCCAAATCATTAGATCTGGCATCGCTGCTTGTGAACGGCTTACTTTCTTATCCAGGGATTTACCCTAACATACACATTGCATCATGTGATTCTGGGTATTTACGCTGCTGCAGTAGCAAAGTGTAGTCAAGTGTAATTCAGGTGCGTTACACGTTCCTTAAAGTATATCTGCTTTGTGTGTATTTATGCTTTTACAAACAATGATTCTTCTTCTTCTTGTTTTACTGGCGTTACAACCAACTGTGCGTTTTAGCCTTCTCAGTGATTTTCTTCCATTCCGCCCTTTCCTTATACAACTTTCTCCACCCTCTTATTCCCATTATCTGTAAATCTTCTTTGATGTCCTCATTCCGTCTTTTCCTTGATCTTCCTCTGTGTCTTCTACCTGTTGGTTTCCACTCTAGTACTCTTTTAGGTATTCTTTTTCCCTTAATCCATATCACATGACCCAGCCAACCCATTCTTTTGCTTTTTACAAGTCTCACTATATCTGCGTTTTTTATTAGGTCGTTCAGCTCATAATTCATTCTGATTCCCCAGAATCCACCTTCATTTTGCACTGGACCAAAGACTTTTCTCAATATTCTGCGCTGAAATATTTATCTCGGTTTGTTAAAGTCCAGGCTTCGCATCCGTAAGTCACTATAGGTCTTACTAAACTTTTATATATTTTTAACTTTGAGCCTCTATTTAACGCCCTTGATTTCATTAATTTCCCATTTGCATAGTAGCAATGGTTTCCACTAAGGATCCTGGCTTGGATTTCACTACTGGTGGAGTTGGTTTGATTCAATTGTGATCCTAGGTAGTTGAATTCTTTCACGTGCTCAAATTCATATTTTCCACGATGCAGGTATTCACTGTTACTTTGCTGCTGTCATTACTTCCATGTACTTGGTCTTGTTTTCATTAATTTGGAGACATCTTTTTCTTGCTTCGCTTTCTGTGTTAAATAGGGCATCTTTTAGTGCATTTTATTTCTGCCCACTATTGCCACATCATCAGCATATGCTTGACAAACAGTGATTAAAAAGTTAAATTTAAAGTTTAAAATCAAAGAAACCCCTCATGGGATCAAAAGAGAGACAATTATCTTACAGTATTGCATTTAAAATTGAAGTTGTGAATTACGCTGAAAAACATGGAAGGCGTTTTGGCTCACCTCCGACAGAGAAGATGATACGAGAATGGAGTAACAAAGGAAAGATCTAATCAAATCAGATAAGAGTAAAAAAACTTCACGTTCATGTGCTCCTAAATGGCCAAAATTTGAAGAATATGTTAAGAACTGGATAATAGATCACAAGAAGAATGGAATTGCTGTTTCAACGAAATGATTTTAATTGAAGCGAGAAGACTAGACATTGAAATGTGTATTACTGATTTTGGTGGAATAACTTCATGGTGCGAAAGATTTATGAGGAAATGGCCTGTGTATGCGTACTAAAACTACAATAGTGCAAAAACTGCCCTGTGAGTATGAAAGAAAAATTATAGAATTCCATAAATATGTCATAAACATGAGAAAGAAGCTGTGTTTTGAGATAGGACAATTAGGGAACATGGATGAAGTGCCTTTGACGTTTGATGTTCCGTTGAATAAAACAGTGGATGTTAAAGGTGCTAAGACAATTATGATACAGACTTCTGGTAATGAGAAGACGCGTTACACTGTTGTTCTTGTGTGCTGTGCTGATGGCACAAAGCTTCCACCTTTATTAATCTTTAAAAGAAAAACGCT
>JGI20166J26741_10621114_pt1 | contig 15507 bp, 12 predicted proteins | sample TergutCu122P5_FD_26741 | JGI IMG/M metagenome (IMG submission 26741)
TTGGATATAGGTGTTTTGGGTTATATCGGTATAGTTTAACATAAGGAACACTCTCCCGAAGTATTTCACATTCCTCCTGGGACACCCTGTATATATAATTAAACTCATTACATCTACAAATTCATACCTGCAGCATTTTTACATGTTGAATATATGCTTCAACTTGTATCACCAGGTTACTGAGTATGAACCCATGATGGACTACTATATTACAATACTCCTTTAAAATGCTCCTTATATCATAGTTTAAATGTCTGTACTATATTCTTATACGTAAACAGTACTTTAGATCTATGTAAAAATGGCACATTGTAAGTTTGTTGGTCAACTACATATATTTCTGTCAACTTATGACTTGCAGTTATCATTCAGTAAGAACTGAATGTAAGAAGGTTGGTTAAGGAAACTGTGGGGTTGCTGGAGACCAGCTCCAACAGCTACTTAAAAAAACCTAGACTTCCAGTCAGAAACTTTAGAACATAAGCTAAAGCAGGACCAAACAATCCCCATCCTTATCTTCTAACCTCAAAAGCCTATATCAGCCAATAAGATCAGTTATTGAAAGAATCCTGGATCACAGAGAATTAACCACAACCAAAAGAACGTAAAAAGCAGGAGATAACAGGAGAATTGTTACCAGATGTGATACCAGCACAGAGGTTCTGAAGAATCTTTCAGGAAATTCTTTAGAAGCAACACATGGCCCATATTGGTGGTACTTGTATTTTTAAATTTTAACCCTTACACACCAAGTTAAATCCCATCTGTAAGTCCCAACTCGCCGAATTATTCTGCGGGGTATTTAAATTTTGCACATGCGTTTCAAAAAACCTGAATATTTTGAGAATTAAGCGGGATAAATTTGTGAAACAAAAAGCATTTTGTGGGGAAGGAAACAAACATTGCTCAGAATGCCTTTAAAATGTTGTAATGTCCTTACTGCATAATGTAGAAGATAAGTCTCTAAACAAACTTGTAAATATCCATGTTCTCTTACTTACACTGTGGTCAAACTGTTTGCACAGAAGACAGATGAAAAGATGTCTCACAAGTTATTTTTTGTGTGGTAATCCTCAAAACAATTTCAGTCCACACAAAGTGTCACGTCACACTTGACACATTTGAACATCACCGTTCACGTCATGACCCTTGCTGAACACGCAACACTGCTGTTTCATGTTACTGTGACCAGGCCAGTGCTTAATGTGACGTGTGTCCAGTCTTCCGATTTATTAGAAGCTGATACTGGTCTACCTACAGGCTTGCAAGGTCGTGGCCCATGCCCAAACTGTGCCAGCATCTCTCTGATAAGGGTGAGTCAAAAATCTCTGTGTGAGATTTTTTTTCAACCACATAAAGATAAAAGGATGCAACTGTTGACAATGGCCAGGTCCAACAGGTGGAAAAAGGGCTTTTTTGTCCACTTCCATGTTGTGTTGCCCTTACCATCATCATCAACTTCAGAGCTGCTGGCGGAAAATTCTGGGCTTGGAGGCTGTGAAATGGAAGACTGTCCCAAAGGTGGATGTGGCTCCTCTTCATCCTCCGTGTCTTCAGATGCATAATATTTCTCCTCATCGCTGTTCGAATCCATTATGTTTCCTTGTATTTGATTCTGAGACAGCAGATGAGCCCGTTTCACACGCGAAATCTCACGTTACATTGAGAAAAACTGTAGCGCAACTACTGGGTTGAACAGCACAATCTCAACAGAGAGAAGACGGAATTTCTGCAAAGTACTTAGTGGATATGTTTCCTTCCCCTACCTAAGAACCGTTACTAAGGTGCCTGTTAGTAATGCCACAAGGTTTTATGACCCAAACATTCCATTCCATTTACTAAATGCAAGACTAAACTAACTGCAATGTATGTTTTGAAGACTTATGACACTTATGCATTCAGGGCTAATTTGGGTCTCCGTAGCTAAGTGATTACCACACATGACAAAGGACGCCTTTCACGACTGAGTCAGTGTCAAGACACTGTGCAGACAGTAAAATAAGAGGGATGTCAGTGTTTCCAAACGTAGGTCAACAAATAGTACATGTTAAAATTGCTGATATTACTAGGAGCTCACCATATTTTCAACAATAGTAGGCTAAGAGTTAATATACATAAATTTTATTGTCAAAAATATAAAGTGTAACAGTGATAACAGTACAGTGCTCTGATCCAGTGCAGCAGCACTCTCCAGTAATGTGCACACATAGCATATTTACCGAGACATATGACAAGAATGGTGTCCTAATTCAACACCTGAAAAATGAGGGCTGCCTTATAATATGCATAATGTTAAACATGCACAGGTGTTTTCCTGAAAATTGAAGACTGTAAAGAGCAATCACTTTATATGCACGGCCATCTTACATTCAAGTAAATATGGTTAATAACCAAATACAAAACACCTATTCTTGTTTCTTGCTTAATTTTCTGTCTTAATTCTTCATTATGTGAAGCTATTATGTTATGATACACTCACTCACTCTCTCTCTCTCTCTCTCTCTCACACACACACACACACACACACACACACAATGTATATATGAATGTGTGTGTGTGTGTGTGTGTGTGTACATCCAAAAAAAAACGTTCGTATGAAGGTCAGGTCACCAAAAACTGCTTTACATTCAAAAAATTATAATTTTCAGCTGTCAGTAATACCAATCTGGTGGTCTTCATTTCACAGTGTTCTGCCAATTTTGAGCAAAAATATGCAAGAAATATCTAAGTCTAGATTAGCAGAAGACTGACAGAAAGTGAACCACACAACACAATGTGATAAAGCTGGCATCATCCACAAAGAAGAAAACAGTATCACATGAAACTGTTAGTTAATACCCATCAGAAAAACAAAGCCAATCAGAAAACACAGCCTGGACATGAGCAACTTCCTCTATTACTGCGTGTGTGTAACATAAGCAGGTAAAAAAAACAACTAATCCTATGCATACAAGCATAGTAAGTATGCAGAAGGTCTTGGATTTGATTCCAACTGTCACCATTAATACCAAAATTAGGAAAGTGTATAAAAACATTTAACAGTACAATAACAAGCAATAAGTTCAAGACTGGAGTACAGCCAACTCCAGACATGTGCTGTACATTAAACATACTCTGTATTAGCATGGCTCCATAAATATGGTCCCCTATGCTCCACAGGCACGATGGGGACAATTGGTGAGTATAAAAATATATATTCTGTGTACTGGTTTGTAAGCTTTAAATAGTTACTGGATTCAAATTGTATTTCTGCAGCCTTATACTTCAGACAATAGAAAATATTGAACATAATATACATACCATGTATTGGATTTAATGTTTGATTACTCCTTACAAAAGCCAATTAATACACAAATATGAAATATGCCTTCCCTTGTTGTGTGCCATATGGTCTATGCAGTACTATCAACTTTACCATAAAACGCCACTTACTTCACATCATATGTTTCCAATCAGGTACTTAAGAATTTCACACATCAACTGTCAGTGTGGCTTCAAGTCAAAGATTTCAATGAGTAGAGGTTCAACATCTTTTGGATTAACATCCAGGTACACACGGACATGGTCATCATTCAGGCGATGAAGCTCCGAAATTTTCTGGATGAGCCTAAGAAAGACAGAGCGTGCTTCACAGCCAGGATATACGCTCTCCAGGTAACGACGCAGTAAATAGTAGTAAGAATTCTGGAAACAAAACATTGATCAGTTTCAACTAACTGAAGAAAGACACACACACACACATACACACAAAATATGAATTTTGCCCTATAGGTTCATACTAGGTTATTGTTATAATTCACAAATACGCACCACGGAATTTTATACACCAACTAATACACTTTTATATACAATAAAATATTAGTCTAAAATGTTCATATTAAAAACACTTAAAAATGCTCCAACATGTTTCAATCATCATTCAGATCATCTTCAGGGAGCTTGTAAGTTCCTTGTTGAAGTCACTGCTGCTAAAATTTGTTAAAAATTTAAAAAGTCAATGTGGTAATGCGGCAGCATAACATATGGTGTGTGTACGTGCATTCTGTGTGGATAGGTATGCCGGACTGTGTATGTTATGCTGCTGCATCACCACATTGACTTTTTACATTTTTAACAAATTTTAGAATCAGTGACTTTAACAAGGAACATATGAGCTCCCTGAAGATGATTTGAATGATGATCGTAACATGTTGGAGCATTTTTAAGTGTTTTTAATATGAACATTTTAGACTAATATTTTATTGTATATAAAAGCGCATTAGTTGGTGTATAAAATTCAGTGAACTGAAATGCACAGTGAAACAGTGAAAAAAAACGCACCACTGTGTTTGTTCATGTAAGGTATTAATTTGAAATGATGGCTGAATATTACAGAATTCATTCTGAATACAGAGCACACCATTAATAACACTTTTTTTTTTGACAGTTTTACCAAGTTTATTAATTATAAAACTAACAAGACCATTACAGGCAGAACCATAACACCCATGGGTGTTACGGTTCTGTGTGATAAATCTATGGTTTGGTCAGTTTGTGTTTACAGCCATTATTATGGTTCCAATGGTTTAAATTTGAGGTGAGATTCTGGTGTTATTCTTTTAGTCTCATGGTTGTGCTTTAATTTTTCTACAGCATCATTCCTGTTATAACCTGTGGACAAGTGCTGTTCTCAGGAGCTTACCTGCACTTCCAAGTGCTTCAGTGGTAAGGAGTGACAAAGAATAGCTTGATCTAAGGGGTCCAAGAGATTAGGTGCTTCTTGCCTGAACAGGGAAGCATAGCCGGCTTCCGAAACGCAGTGCTTTAGTGTTTATATGTCTGTTACATAATGGACAATGTCCAAGAGAAGAAGATTGTATCTGTATGTTATACACCATCGCCAAAACCTAACAGCGTTGAATTAAATTTCATTCTGCTTTATATCTCATTCCAGTTTAGTTATTTAGTCTAATAGCCTACTGGAAAAGGCCTACGTGAATCAGGCCTTGAAGAGCTTGAACCCAAATACCATTCAATTCAATTAAGTTATTTTACTGGAAGGCAGAATATGCTATAATACTGTACATTTACTGTACTTTAGGGATGACTGTCTGGTATGCAGGGTGCATACCAGACAGTCATCCATACAGAATAACAAGTACCAAATGTTGCATAAATACAGTTGTTTCTCCTGATGATGGGCAAATAGTCGCCCGAAACATGTAGAGAAAAGAAAAAAACATACTAAGAAAAATTGTGTACCAAGCTGGCTTTATTTAGGAGTTTTTATTGGTCTTACCAGAATGCCTAGAAGAAGAATGTTACATTTTCCTTGAACATACGTTATGTTTCCTACTCCAGTTCCTTGATTATACATTCAAATTGAGTAGTGAGTGGCATGTTGTTTTCTTTTTATTTAAGTTTTTCAGCTGGAAACTGGGCGGGGAGAGGAGAATTCCAGTTATGATTTCCTAACTCCTCTGTCTTTGTGTCATACACTGTGTATAATGGATTAACATGGATAAGCTACCAACACTGACCATTCTTACAACATGGCAGTGGGGCACAAACCAGTGTTGGCGGCACAGCCAGGTTACCTCACTGTACACAACATATTTTTATTGTAAAACAGAATTAATTTAGTCTATTTCATTTTAACGGCTATAAATTTTCACTTCTTTTATTTTACAATAATTTTAAATAGTCACTTCAGAAATGTAAACTCCAGGTTGCACAGTAACATCTCGGCACACTGCACAGTGTTTAAATCACATGTAAAGTGAAACCTTCCCACGCTCTTAACTCTTTCAAGACCAATCCTAAATAAACTCCTTTTCAGGTTTTATTTGTGTTTATACTGATACGAAATACAATTGTGATGTCCCAGGCTCTTCGAATGTTTGAATTTTCATACCATATTGCTTGAATGTAACTAGATTTAACAAATCTTTTCCAGGGTAAACTGTCCGAATAACAACTTGGCAGGAAAATACTACAGTTTGGAGTGGGGTAACCCCCCCCCCCCCCACACACACACACAAACCCCCCGCGCGTGCGCGCAAAACCAATGAATAATTTGGATATGAGAAACCAAAATTCATGTTAGCTGCACAAATGATATATGAAGCTGTGGAAGGAGGTGGAGTTCTGTTGACTGATTTTTTTAAAACAACCCTGGAAAATATGTTTTACTCTTCTGAAATACATGAATTGGCAGTACAGATCTGCAATGCCATCAGTACGGATTTAAATCATATGCAACAGTCAATAACAAACAAGAAGTACTTTATACTAGTTGATATAAAAATAAAAATATCAAAACCCTTCAAGCCAAGTTGGAGATGACAGACCTGACTTCTTAACATAAAAGAGAGTAAATGGCAGAACAGAGTATTTGGGAAAAATAGTTTTGGCAACCAGATAATATGACATAGGCAACCAAGTCCATGTGACAGACTATGTGCTGTCCTGTGCATTACTGGTTCCATGAAGTCAGACAAACCTGCTCCAACTTGATGACATCATGATGGACTACCCGTGGTCTGTCTGGTGTGAACAAAGTGATGGCACTAAGTATCAACATAATGTTCTCATCTGTGCGCCATCGAGGATCAAATGTGCGTAAGAAGCGCTGATGTTCCTCATATATGTTGCCATTTGCTTCCTTCAGGACATCCACCTTCACATTTAGATATTCTTGAGTGTGAGGGATCTGAAAAGCAGTGAGGCCTTCAGCTTTACATGGTTAGTAGTACAGCACAGAACAGGTTCAGAAGAGGGCACCATGACAAATATCCAGACTTAAAGAGACAGAAGTAACAGAAATATAGAGAAAATTACTCAAAAAGGAACTTAAAAAAATATCAGGAAGATCAAATAATGGCAAGTGAGGGCAGGATGTAGCACACATTAGGAAGATCAGAACAAAAATACAAAATTCTGGTCGGGACACCACAACAAAAGAGATCACTAGGAAAACCTACACATAAATTGAATGGTAATATTTTTAAAGAAATGGCATACAAAGGTTTGAATTTGATTAAAATGGCTGAGAACAGGGTGCAGTGGCAGGCTCTTCTGAATACAGGAATGTACCTTTGGGTACAATGAATGACTATCAGCATCTCAAGACCTCTGTTCCAGACACTTGGAACAAATTATGTCAAGTGCACAGCAATGTTGAACACCCACACTATTATTGGATACCACAACATTATATTTGCTATATATAATGGTAATGGATCATTACTCATGCACAAAGTAAGCAATATTTAGTAAACACAACATACAATAATACTTGCACATCCATATACTACCAACATGTGCACATATACAAATACTTTACCTTCCACAAATCTGTGTCAGGATCATATGTCATTGCACTACGCAGAATAAGGATCTCAGTGCAGCCACCCTTCAACAGTGCAACCTGGTCTTCCTGACACATATTCTTGAATGCGTTGATTTTCTTGGAAGTCTTGATAAGGCGACGAATTGCAATAGCAGTCAAGTTGATCACATCAAGCAACATTGGACTGTGTTCTCCATTTGTCTAAACAAAAAATCTTTATTCAACACTAGGATTGTATGGATTTTACTTTCTCGCAAGAACTCCAAAACTTGTAACTCTAGCAAATCTTAAAAGTACAACACAACCGATGTAGCTGTGTCACTGAGCAACTGGTTCCTGATGTTCTGAGACAATGTAGTAGTTCCATATTCAAGGGGCACAAATGTCGAAGAAGAAGATGTATGTATTCAACCAACATCTTGATTGAATATGTCATGATCTTTTTCTATCATGTTACATTCCACAATTACAGATCACTTCTAAAAATGATGTAGGTGGTGTTCTAAATGAACAGCAAAGCTGGGACAACCCTTGGTTTTGACATAATAAACTGACATTTAAGAACATAAAGGATTTACATTTTATTACCAACCATATATGCACATTAACTGCACTGTATACAAAAAATTTTATCTTACATGATCGCACAACACGTTGATTAACAGTAATTGCACAGCTAATGTGAATGGAAAGGGGAATGCACAAAATGGCACAGAAGCGTAAACTGTTTTTTGAGAAACATGACAGGGAAAAGGTTAATTTTCAGACTGTTATATATTTTTACAAAATCTTGAATGACGCATGCACGCACGAACGTGTGCGTGCGCAAGCACACACATACACACAAACCCACGATATTAATTTTTTTCCAATTCATCAACTGAAAAATGGGTTTTGCATAACTGCACAAAGAAATAAAAATGTTCTGTACAAGAACTTTCCCAAAAATTGAACACCGTGAAGGGGTCCACCTTACATTTGGGTAAATATGGTACATACACATTCTGATACTTTAAATCTCCGGCCCGTACTATACAATAACTACAACATTTCCATATCAGCATCTTCAGTACCCAATATTCTCACAAAAGCTTAAAACTGTGATACAGAACGAACCTTGAAACGGGTGTCATCACCAACCAAGGTTGAAAGGTCATCATCCAAAGGTTCATGAAGAGCCTTATTAGCAACAATCAATTCATTCAACTTGGCTCTCTCAGCATCATTTAGCTCACGTGAGTTCTGATGTGACTTTGTTAGAGAACTGTATGCCTCATACTCCAGTTTTATGGCCTCACTCAGTATTGACTCTATTGAATTTGGAGCTATTGGAATCCTGAAATTGGAAATTATGATGCATATGCATATGCTAATAAACTTAAGGAAATCACAAATTCTAATCAGTCTACCCAACTATCAGCTGTAGCAGGAACACTACAGGCTAGATAGGCAGACCATACACAGTTACACAAACAGCACTGTGATCTAACAGCTACTCCTCTTGCTAAAGAAATCAATTCTACTCCAAATTTCTCAGACAGGAGAAATATGAAATAAGGACACAATACCTTTGTACATCCTGAAGTATTTCTTTGGCAGCATTCTCCCTCAAGTTGTTATGGACCATGCCACTCAGCTGGTTGTCTGTGGATGTAATCACATCATTCCGTCTTCTGCTGTTCCAGATAGCTGAATTCTGGGACAAAGAAGCCTCTTTCTTTATAACAGAAATAACAGGAGCTGGTGGTGGTGAGATGATGTAAGTTTCAGGAGACATGACATCGGTCCTCGCACTACTGATGAGGGATGAAAGTAGGGGGGTGTCATTACTTTCAGGCAGATGTGCTTCAGTGGATGTGTGATGAAGAATGGATGTCTGCATTGCAGAACCATCTTGTTCACTCAGACAAGTACGTGGAAAGGCCTGTGTTGGCAGAACTGGTGATGTAATAACACTTACAGCACCAAAGTGCTTGTTTGTGTTTTCTGAGAGCATTTCTAATGTTTTTGATGCAGCTGCTGTGGCACTATCTGGAGGCGAAGATGGACTAGGTATGCTCGCAGCTGAAGTGGGAGATGGAAATGGCTCTGACATTCGATGGCGGTCAGTAGATGCTGAAGCTCGAGGACTTACTGTGTGAAGTCTGTCTGAATTTTCAAAATTTTGGTGAGGCTGTCTGATATCTGCAACCCAGGTCTTACTAACCTCTGGTGCAGAAACACAGTCCTGGTCAGGACAACTGGACACAGATGACACAGACAGCCCTGGGTCTGTCACAGACAGTATATTTTCATCATATAATCTGCGTTTTGACTTGGAATGATTTTCTCTGTCACTTGAAGGTCTTTTCTTAGCACGATTCTGCTCTATCTTTTGTCTTTTCATCACTTTATCTTCTTCAGACATGATGTAATCTTTGCGCATTCCTATTGCAAGGCATTTTCTCAGCCTGCAGCGCTGGCAGAACCTACGAGTCACTACAGTTATGTCACAGCTGTCAGTGAAGGGACATCGGAATTCCTGAAATGACACACAAAATTCAATAACACATGTAAATGACTAGTTCACATTTAATTTAATAACACTGTATAAGGAGAAGCAGTTACGTCTATTTGAAGGTATTACCGTATATTCTTGAATATAATCCGCACTAGTTTTTGCCAATTTCTTATAATGAAATAAAAGTTAGTTCGCGGTTCTAATCTGCACCTTTCCTTCAACTGCCCCTTGCCTACAAGGCAGACTGATTGAATAATATTGGATGTTACCAATGCTTTAACCGTTATTCGAGTAACGCACAGTGTGTGAAGTAGTGACTGGGTGATGGATAACAATTCAGTCATGAATGACGACGGCGAGTCTGATGAATAATGAATTATAAATATTATGTAATATATATTATAAATAATAAATTACTGTATTGTTCTTACAGCACATACAGCGGCTCTATCATATTTCCAAAATCCAGCTCTCGACCACGAATCTAATCCGCACACAATTCTAATCCGCATCCGATTTTTTAGCCCTCTGGAACTGCAAAAGGGTGTGGATTAGATTCGAGAATATACGGTACTCTGGATCTACAGGAAGGACAACATGAGTTCACAACAAAACCTAACTGTCAGTACCCAGTGCACCTCAGATCCTGGATTAACCTCGTCAGAAGTGTATGCAAAAGATAAATAAATGAATTCTAATAACCTGTCCCACAAATTTATAACTGCATTCTGTCCTGTCATTAAGTATCATAAATGTAATTCACTTCATATGCTTCCACCTTTTCTTTAGATAAGAGAAAACTGTCACTAGTTGATCACACATTTGGAGCAATAATAAATGACATATGAAGTTGAATTTGTGTCCATTTCATAGCAGTTTTATGGTATACTTAGACACAGCTAGCCCAAGAATAATTATATACACTTATTCACACACAGTAAGGATTACCACACAAGGAAACAGAGCTATATAAAAAAAATTATGATCAGATACATGATTATGGTCACTCTATCAGTCTGTGAGTCAACTATTTCTACATGATATAAATCATCTACAAATCAAAAGATGGATTTACAAAAAATTCTTTCAGTACTATTTGTAACTGTTTACTGTATTGGATAAGCAGTGCATTTTACATGGGAGGTTGTACAGTTTTGTTTCAGCATGTCATATCATTTGATAGTCTGAAAATTTCTTAAGTTGTTAATCATAAACATAATCATAGCCAAGAAATACTCAGTGACTAGTTTGTAGTAACATATGGAACTTTGTAAGTAACTATGTTATGTCACTCTTTTACCAATGCCAGCAATGATTTTCAACAGCTTTCTTCTGCAGAAGGAATATTCTGTTACTGTCAGAGCTCATATTACTACACGTGTCACAACTGAGTGGAACTATAAAAATTTAGGCACTCCATAATGTTTAGAAATACATAGGATATTGCTGTGAAACATGCTGTACTTATGTGGCAAATCAATTCTGCAAGATTTTGCAAATGGAATAAATTATTAACTCATAAACCATGGAATTTTAATGACTAATTTCTGTATATGTTGCATACAAGTTACTGCCTTCAATACAACTTCTATGAACCTTGTTTTAGCAAGATTTAAAGTAAGTTTATTGGCTATCAACCACTTGTTCATGATGGTAAAGATAAGATTTAACACTTCTACAAACTGTATTGCAGTTGGATCATTGATTATTTTACTTTATCACCTGCATGCAGAACAGGTGCACAGATTAAATTATTGTCCAAGTTGTAACTCACTGACACTCAGGACAAAAAGGAGGAGACCAAAAAGAGACTCTTGGGAAACTCCATGTTGAATTTCACTCCTGTCAGAACACATAATTTTCTGTGCATCTGGGGATTTTATCATAACTCTTTTATCATTTGCTTTTCAGACATGACACAAACCATTTACTGGCATTTCCATTTATTCCACAATACGGCAGTTTAGTCACTAACATGTTGTGATAAACACATGAACAACTTTTTATTATTTTGCTCGATAATTACATAGCCAGATGAGTTTTAACTTCTAAGGGACTGCATAAGGTTACTGACTTCCTTAGCAACTGGTGAGACACAATTTATACTTGGATATTGCTGTGGAGATTTATTTTCTGGTACTGCTATGGGTTAACACTGCTTTTATCAAATAAGGAGACTTTTCAATCTGTCAGAAAATAGCTGTTCAGTGCATAAGCAGTTTTAGGAATTCCTCAATCTCAAAATTATTAATGTTTTATTCATGCCGTTTCATCAATCAGTAGTACTGCACCAGTTACATTTTTTACTACTGAAAATCTGTTTTTATTTTGTTGTCTAAATTCATTATTCCTTTACTGCAAAGCTGTTACCTGACTTCCTTAATTATACTCTTTATGATCCTCCAGTATTTTATGTAGAGGAATTTTGGTGGGTGCTGTTACTATCCCTACCATGAATGTAAAGGTACAGCTAAAGCCGTACCTGTGCAAGCCATGAATGCATAAGGCATATGGGACAGTGAAGTACAGCTCCACTCATTCTTAACTTCAAGGGGTTGAGTGGTCAACTTCACATCATGTTCACTTTATCCTGAGTGACACGGTATTCAGAACCACTGAACAGGTGGCTGTGTGGGACCTCGAACTGGTCTGGACCCTTGGGAGAAGTAATAAATCTCTTGTCTGTGCCACGTATTGAACCACTAATCCTCAGATATCCCATCCATAGCCTTGTCACTACACAGACTATACTAGCCTGGCTCCCTATGATGGAGGTACTTCCCTTGCATGTTACACAGTTTCCAATTTCCTGAGCCACTTGTTCCTGACTTTCACTATTCTATACATTTAAATGGAAAGCATGATCAATTTTTATTTCAAAAGGTACTGTAACATGTGAAATGAAAGGCTGTTGCTTTGTTGATTAGGCTGTATTTATATCTGAATAAAAGGGAATTCCAGTCAAAATTTGTTACTGAACAATTGAATTACCTGAGCATCATGACCTGAAAAACAATTTACTGCAGACTTGATAAGAATTTTAGCTACTGATGTCTATGAAAGCAATGCCAATTACTGTGCTTGAGTTAATTTGAACTCTTCTTAAGAACCTATTATGGTGCTAAATTATATGGTTTTAATAGCCAGCTCAACCTTCAGATATCAAACACAGAAATTACTTCAAACAACAAAGTATGTTCCTGCATTAAAAAGTAATTCAGAACTTCTATTTTAGTTAAGAAATACTCAGTCACCAATGACTCTTACTCCCATCAATGATGATGGTGACACTGGAAGTATGCACAATGCTGTGCTGAAAGGCAAGTATAAAAAATTAAACTGTATGTTGGTCTATGTTATATTTTGACGTATCCAAAGTCACATGTATGGCTGGCTGGATTGAAATATATAAATAAAAATAAAATAAAAATAAACTTAGTCTCTACAAACCCTGTGATATGGAACACAATACACCACCTACTGAGTCAGCATGTTCCCTCGACAACAATGCACATAAGTCATGTCCAAGCCGTACCTAGCAATGTACATACTACAAACAACAATTATTACATGATTAAAACAGCACAATAACTCATGTAAAAACCAGCAGAGTCTTCTGGTATAGTCCACATTAGCTCCCACATATGAAACTCAACATATCCTGACTCACTAACACATCCAGATATTACTCCTTCTTCTTCAATGCAAATGGTTAACATGAAAACAGGAATATAGATAATGGATCACAATCTTCTTCCACGGAACAGAATGCATTAATGAAGATGGTTGTCATGATTTATGGATGCAAGAAAAATAAACCATGTCGGTTACGTTTAGCTTCAAAAGTAATCAAAACAGTTGTTGCATAACTTAACATTAGCGTGTCGTGATGTAGGTATATTTGCGAACTTACTTTGTTCTTAAGAGCATTTCTTCTAAAGAAGGCTTTACAGGATTCACACGTAACTGCATTGAAATTATAACCCAGGGCTCGATCACCACACACACCACAAATCTTGGGATCACATTTCAACCCGAGATTATCAGGCCCTAAATCCTTCACGTCAGCATTCATGGTCATCAAATTATTCTCGATGCTAGTAGCTAGACATAATGTACATTTTTCTGCTTAGTCGTAAGCGGGCACAGAAACTTGTACGAAACATACCATTACAGTCCTGAGTCACGCACACATTATGTCATAGGCAACAAACTCAATCCTTCGGCACGAATTGATACGAGAAAAAAGCAGTTACAGCAACAAGTTAAGTTGGATTATGGAGACAAAAATCATATATATGGTAAGTACAACATGACAGTATACAGAAAATATTAGCCATTAATGCAACAATTGCAGCAATTATCTCATCACCACTCCCACCACAACACTTAACACAACCATCAACGCCATCTTCCTCTAGCGGCTACTATCAGTGTCACCAACATGCCACTATGCCGCGAAATTTATCTGCCAGCTGTAGGCCTGATTTTTGGTTGTGTTGCATTGATAAATATTTAATATAAAAATAAATTCCCACGCAATAACGAGCGGAAGGCACAGTTCTTCACTGGTATTTCTAAAAATAAACTACAGCTTTATACAGAAAATACTAAGATTCATTACATATTTTGGAAAGTATAGTTATGGGAACAGACATACCATGAAGGCTTTATGTTAAATGCATGTTGACAAGCTGAAAGAAATTGTCTCTTCACATCTAGTACAAGTATTCGGTGTAGTGTATCCATAAACTACCCAAATTTAGCCCTATTTTCTAATACTTTTATAACTTCGTTCCACGTTTTACACAGTCTTTCAAATCTCCCTCACATATAGCTGTTTTTCAAGTTCTTGGTCTTCCACTGCTTTTACATACTTGAGGATTCTAGCCTAGTGTTTCACTTTCAACTACCTTTACCCTTTTATTTGCGGATATTCACTCTATTTCCATATTGTTCTCAAACTATCCACTACAAATATTTCCATCTCGAAGCTCTTGCTTGGAATTTTAAGTTATAAAGGAAGGGACAGGTCGAACTAGGCATTCGCCTAATGTATTAAAATTTGGAGGAAAAATAAGAGAGCAAGAATACAGTACCTCACCGAATGAATTTGCGAGAAAGTACATTATAACGATTATTTTATATTGGAAGTGTACAGATACAGGAGACGATGTTGATCATAGGAGGAGGGGCGGCAAGCCTCTAGGACGATGACAAAAAAAGAAATGTGAACCGGCCCCGCGTGTGAGGTTTGAGAAGCAGACCCCTAAGCTCCAGTTTAATCCAATGGACAATCACTTTCCCTCCTACACTTTCTTTCTTCTCAGTGCAACCGTGACTCCCTTCACGATGTCGGAAGCAGAATATGCTACAAGAGGAAAAGAATTCCTCTCCCATATAAAAGGATGTTATTTTGAAGAATATTAAGTGTGTGTAAACATATCTTCAATTAAACGAATTTTCTCGAATCAGTCTCATTACTTTCCGGACATACCTTGTATATAGCCTTTTCCTCGTACTTTAAAACCAAACCCGGTGACATTATCTGGCACCAATGATAGAGAAATTGGGGGGGGAGTTACAGACCTGCATATGAAGAAAAATAAGCTTCATTTGAGCAAGTCGGCACACTGGCCGCCTAACTGACGTATGGTAGTACCAACAAGTTAATAAA
>JGI20166J26741_10622226_pt1 | contig 15507 bp, 10 predicted proteins | sample TergutCu122P5_FD_26741 | JGI IMG/M metagenome (IMG submission 26741)
GTTGGAATAGGAACACTAAACATTTTCCGCTCAATTTGCAATCCGGTTTGACTTTGTCAAACTTTCGGGATGTCGGGGGTGGGTTTGAACTCCGAAACCACATACGCCACTGCAAGACAGTTTGTATTAAAAGAAACCTTTATGTAATAAATTACAACCGTATGAGAACACAGTGAACTACAAATGGAAATCGAGATGCTGGTTCTTTTTGCTTATGCGATCGAGGACTCCACCGATATCTTCAGAATTTCGGGGGGGGTTTGAACACCCCAAACCCCCCCTCTCGGTACGCCACTGCTTTTGTGGCTGTGGAAGTCATGCAGCAGTTCAGTTATTTGCTGATGCGTGGTAGGTCTGCTTCAGACTTCGACTGCTACTGTAGTAGCTCCCACTGTATATGTAATAGATTAGCCTGCAGACCAGGGCTGACAAACCTTTCTGAGGGGGCACACCCAAATTTTTTATAAATTTCAAAGAAATTCTTTCACGTGCCCATGGGAATTTTGAAGAGCATAATAGGTCTTGGAGTCTTCCATAATTATTATTAATTCATGGATGATTTTTATTAATGCATGTTATATAATTAATGCAGAGAATAATTATTGTATTTCTTTTAAAGGCCTCTTCAAGGAATGCTATAAGGAAGAAAATGTGGAAGTGAATGGGGCTGCTACTACTTCCTGTTCCAAAACACAACTGTGAAACATTTTGTCCAGTGTCATGTATTTGCAGTCACTGTTAGGCCGGCCCCTCAATGATAAATGTCCAGTCAACACTTTCGAACTGCTCCTGATTTGTGTATAAGTATTGCACTCACAGTATTATTTGGCAGCAACGGTAATTCATTAAAATCTCTAAGCAGTCAGATATGCATACACACACACATACTCTTCTCAATATAGAGACACTGGTAAAGCCACACACACACACACACACACACAAAGGGACAGCAGTGAATGCCGCATGCCAAGGAAATCTTTCTGCATGATGGTTCGGGCAGGTGTGCCATAGCTTTGCCAACCCTCCTATAGAGGTATTCATTATTAATGGATATTTATTTGGAATATTCCAGTTATTATGTGCACATGTTCAGAAGTGGATATACAATTAATAAGTAATATGCCAAATAATCCTTTTGCATCATCTAGAAACAATGTGTAATCATCATGGATTAGAAGTCCAGTTCACAGAAGTTAGAATTATACATATATAAAATAAAACACTCTTAAATTCAGTTCCTTTTTCTGTTGTGTTGGTCATCTACCCACTTCTGTTGGGTTTTCCGTACCGCAGGGCTTAGAGAATGTTGTTTCAACAGGATGTACTTAATTTCTCCTGAAGGGGTCTTGGCCACCTGCAGTCCTGCTTTCACTATTTTTAACCCATATCTGGCTGCTCATGTAATTGATACAAAACTTGAAGAGTGTATTTCATATTGTAGTACACAACATTTCCCATCAAGTTTCTGTGCAACTTTTTAAGCTCAATTGTAGCCTGATATGGATTCTGTTGTACATAGAGTTGAATGCACATGGTATTAGCCCACAATTTTTAGTGAACGGTTGCCATACAGATAAAGATAAAGAGATTCCTGTACATATCAGGAAGGCATATAGGGGAAGTGGAGGCATATTTGCACTCATTCTTAACCTTGACACTTGATGGAGGTGCCCCTGATGGGATTCGAACCCCAGATTGTCCAGCACATAAACTAGTCACTATACTGACTGCATCTGCCTAGCTCCATGTACTTTACAGAATATTTGAAAATCTAAGGTTACCATGGCATGTAAGCTTCAACTAGTGCAGAGGTTTAGAATGCATGAAGCTACAACTTACTCCCCATATGTCTTCACGATATGGTGCCAAATTAAGTACAGGTATAACTTCACCCCTACTCTCATTCACAAATGTACCAAAACATGTAAACTGTATGAGTGCTATGGGCATGAGTTCAAGAAAAGATGCGTTGCAGTAGTCTTAAACACCTTGTATGTGAATGGATTGATCTGGCTCAGAATAGAGCCAAGTGGTAGGCTTTTGTGAAGGTGGTGATTAACCCTCAGGTTTCCTAAAATTTGGGGAAGTTCTTGACTACCCAAGGAATGATAAGCTTTCCCACAAGGACTCTACTGCATGGAGTTTTCAAGGTCAAGTGCAAACATTGTACTATAAAGTCATTTATCCTCAGTAGACTTTAACAGCACAGCCATGACCACTGGGAAAATTCAAACTGCTGCATATTTCCACAAAAAGAAATTTATACATTTCTTTATGTTATGTAACAAAAAATGTACATGGATCTGTTCATTCTTTGTTAACAGTTTACATATTTAGTTGGTCATTCTCTTGTAAGACTCCCTTTATCATTGTTCCTGGTTATGGAAATGCATTTGAACTTTTCTGTCCACTTCATCATATCATTAAATATTAATATGTAACTGGTATGTATCTGATTCTTGAACTTGCTTTATGCAGCCTGCAGTGAAAAGACTAAAGAGGTAATGATGCAGAAATTATGTTCAGCTGTCTCCCTATTCATTAGAGTCTTGGAGGCCAAGTGTCTCAGATTCACTCTAAATTTAGCCACCATGTCACAGACAGTTTAACCAAATACTTGGCACAGACACACCAGTTGTATGGACAAGACAGGAATGTCAGTCACATGATACAGACAAGAACACTGGTCATTTCATGCTAAACAGTATTTATATCCCATATCCCATGTCATAACTTCTCTTAGGTTTTAAAATAAACATGTGGAGGAGTCAATATGAATTAGAGCTGAGACAATTCAGTGGCCAAGCTATGGCTGGATGACAAAGGAATTAGGGTACATTCTGGGCAGGGGTAGACTTTATTTTCCTCCTGCCAATGTCAAAACTGGCCCTGGGGCCCATCAAGCCTACCAGTTACCAAGTATCAAAAGATACTGCCCTGGGAGTAACACAGCCAGAGCAAGAAGCTGACCACCCCCATCCAATGTACATTGCAAAAGGTATTTAAGGAATGTGGAAAGTGTGGGTTGGTATTTGTGCCTGGCAAAACAAAATGGGTCAGCAACTATTATCTGGGCAAAAACATTTATTGTCTAGGCACTACAGAAGTTTCTTTTCAACTGTTTTACTGGCCATTGTACCTAGGAGTAGTGTTTCTCACTGGCTTGGTATACAAACAGGTATTGACATGGCCTCCTGCCCTGCTACCTCAACTTGCAAGTGTCATGTTAACAGTCCTAGACTGTACCTGCATTCCTCCATGTCTTACCTTCCCCATTATAAATTAATATCAGAATAAGTTACATGTGTCACCAATGTCTGAAAAATGTTAAAAAAAGCCAACACAGAACACAATGTGGGCATCAGTAGCCCAACATACATACACGATCTATGTATCCCTTTATCTACTGCCGATATGGTTGTCCATTATTATAAGTAGCTTGCCTGCCACAGAAATGTGCTCTGGAAAGTGTTAGTACACAGGATATGTCAAAATAAGTGAATAACTTTATGTACAAGTAACTGTATTCAAAGTACTGCATGAAAATTATGTTCTACATGTGTGGGAAATTCACTTCAGTTTTGTATGCTTAGCATTGGGAACAGAATGTAACTGACAGCAGCCTTTCATTACAGTGTGTACAAGTAAGCTTTCCACAATACCTGTCAAAGTATTATCCATCATAATCAATGAAAATTCTTCTTGAATTTGCCTTTTCACATTGTCTGTGGTACAGGGTATCACAAAAATATTGACACTGGGGAAAACACTGGCTATTTCACATCTCCAAATTGGGAGAAAATCCATTCTGAAAAGATAAGGCATACAACATCCATACTTGTTCCCACTGGACAGGAAACTGCACTATTCTTTTGGAAACAGTATCCAGTTGTTTCACATGTGGATGCAGATATACATTTGATCTTCTTTAGTGATCAGCCAAGATTGTCATCACTGTATCATCTCCATTTTCAAAAAAGAGAATGGAAAACAATAATACAGCATGCCAGACAATAACCTTTGAGAGAATTAAGTGGTAATGAATATAATTTATAAGGACTGTGAAATTCTTGATAACAGTAATCTTGCTCATTATGCCTCCGTTAGCATGAAGGTGAGTTCGTCACTCAGTTTATTGGCAGTACATGGCAATATCTGCTGCAGCTCCATAAAAGCCATGCAGAACTACAGATGATATTTTAATCACCTGCACATAGTAATTTTGTATGGATGAGAACTAACCTGGTGAATTTATCACACAGTTGGCAACAACAAACTTAGTGAGATGGTGCAGTGCCACACTACTCATGGCTCTGAAAAATGAACATATTTACTCTGTATTGGTAGTATATGGAGCTTCAGATCGTTCCATGTCCTTTACAGAATCAACAGTGTGGAAGTTTGTAAGACATCATAATGGTGTTGTGACATGGCACATTATAAACCCTTAAAATATGTCTGAAAATTGTGCAGCACTTTCAAAGGTCTTACTCTACTAATGCAAACTCCAGTTATCTATTATGAACTCCAGACTGCCTTCCAGTTGCTCTCCAAGATCCTGTTCTGCTAGGTTATACTGTTCAACAAAGGTTCTGCTTCCTGGATGAACATGGCCGAAAGTGATAGAGTTCAACTCCAGATTACCAGATAATGCCTAAAGATTACTTCTATTAACCATAGTTTTTAAGCAATGCCCAATTTTCTAATTTCTGTTTTCCTTACTTTATACATGTATATATTCATGTGCTTCATACTCAATTTCCATCAGTCCCAACTCTTGATGCTACTCAAATGAAAGAATCACATGACAACATGAAACTTCTTCTCCATAGCATATACTATACACTGTTGGAATATTTGTAAAGATTGGACTGCCACAGCTCTCCTTGTTGGCATGGTGCTTGGTTTTACAAAACTCTACTGCTTTTATGTAAATGGGGCAGAGAAACAAAAGAACTTCAGACATGAGACACTACTAGATTCAAAGAAAATATTTTTATCTGTAATATTAATCATGCTTGGTACAATGATGAATTTTGTCAAAGTATGGACCATGATGGAAATGCATTTAAATTTCTGCAGCAGAAATTGCCACATCACTAAATCCAAAATCAAAGATGGGATCTTTCCTTGGTCCTCAAATTAAGATTGCTGTGAGGGACAAGAACTTTGATCAGTTTATGTTATTGAGAAAGCCATTTGGGAGGCAGTTCAAGTAGTTGATGACAAATTTCTTGGAAAACACAAGGAACCAAACTGCACAACATTGAAAATATGATTGAAACCTTCAGAAATATGGGATGCAACATGTCATTCAAACTGCACTTCCCTCACAGTCATCTTGGTTTTTAACCTAGCAACCTTGAAGACGTCAGCGATGACTATGACGAGAGATTTCACCAAGATACCTTCACCGTGGAAAAATGCTACCAAGGTAAATGGAGTCCAAGCAATGCTTGGTGACTAATGCTGGCAACTGAAGAGGGAAATTCCAGCTCCATACAAGAGGAAAGCAACTGTAAAATAATTAAGCTAAATTGTGTTTTTGATAGGCAATTTTTGTTTATTCTAATTTAGTACAGTAAAAGGTAAAGTAAAACATAACATTTGATTGCAACAAACATTAATCCTAAATTAACCTAAATTTCTGTAAATTTTTACATTTTTCTCCAGAAAAAAAATTATTTCAAACCACAAAAATATCAGCAGTCTGTTTCTTGGCAACCTTACAAGATGCAACTTTTGTAACACCAGATGTAGATTAAAGAGGTCAAAATCTATAAGGGGGAGGGCGAATTTGTTGAACAGTGTTTTCGGACTCCACAGCATTCACAGCTATTTACCTGCAAACATTTCTTTCAATTGTTTCTGATGTATGATGTATAAGGCAGCTTATTAGACTCACGTTTATTTCAACAGTGCTGTACAATGGCAAGCGTACTCTCCTGGCCATGAGATACCACGTCACATTACATACACACTGTAAAGTGTCCGGTATAACAAAAAGTAGAAAAAAGCACTACAATAGATCACTATTCAGCAACCTTACAATAAACACGTGCAGACTGAAAATATGATGGCTGAACCCTTTCTCTTTTCTAAGATTAATATGAATAAATATTCAAAGAGGCATGTTAGGGTGACATTTCAGGGTGAAATTAATTTTAACTACATACATATTGAAAGTTCACATAATACTGTATACTCCAATGGTATTATTACTTTGAGGTATGATGAGAAGAAGAGGACATTTTGTTATGGGAAAACAAAAATTTTGCCACCTGTTGTTCTACACAGGTTATGAGAAGAGAAATTGAAGAAAATGAATAGCTAAATTAAAACACTATGTATGTCATCACAATGCAGAAGTAAATTGATAATTTGGTGGCAGAACATGTCCTAAGTTAACCCACGTATGAAAATTATAATCTCAAAAGTCTCTGACTCAGACTTGATAAGGTTCATTTACTACCCTAACACATAAGTGATGTATTTTACTACAAAAATATAAAATTATTACACTCCTATAACACATACAATATAGCATCTTAAGACACAGACAAGCTTGCTGTCAGGGCACAGGGATCACCTAACAACCGAACCAAGCTATCATTCACCACATCATGCTGTTTATACTGTTTGTTCCTTCACCTGCTTCTGGGTGCTCTGCAACAACATTCAATGTACTTGGTGGATTATGCCACTTCTGCAGACTAGCAGCTGTGGCTGTGCCAGGGCGTGTGGACACATTCTTCTCATATATACATTTACGCTTATTCAACATGTCAACATCCAGTGCCAAAGGATTCAAATTACACCTCAGTGTATAGGTACCACTATGACCAAATGTGCTTCGACTCACAGTTCCTGCAACATTTTGAGTCATGTTTCCTGGTTCCATTCTAAACCCTGAACCGTATGTGTCTATCCTTAATGGAATGTCATTTCTAAACCTGCCTCTACCTGTACTACCACTGCAACTACCTACATCACGGTATGTCCCAACACTGTTGTACACTTTCTGCTGGCCTCCAGTATGCCACACTGATCCACACTCTGGCAAAAGCCACCTTCATGCTGATTTGTATCCAGGGTCATGTGACTCTGAAGTATAAGTTTGGTACTTTGGAAGTTGCAAGCAAACCAAAATAGCGCTCAACAGCACAGACAGCTCCACCAACACAAGACCAGATCCAATGGCAAGAAACAGGGTTGTGTAATACCTAAACCATCCCTCCAGTTGCAAGAAACATCCCTATAACAGTGATAAATAGCAGTGTTATCTGTGGAAACCTCATGAAGAGATAAGAACTGTCAAATTTTCAAGACATTACTCTAGTAAGATACAAATTTTCAGAACCTGAATTACTATCATATATAAATACTTACCTCTGTGTGACGGGCCATATGATGCAGGCCCTGATCAACAGACTGGCACAATGATATATTCAGAGGATGAGGATCCAAAAAGGCTTTTGAGTCATCAGCAGCATCACTCAGTATGCAGCATGATCGAGGCACAAATAAGTCTGGCTGCCCCAGTTCCCTCAAACGCCACCATGACACATCATAGTCTACTGCTCCACTGATCCCACAGCACTGGAACTATACTCAAAAAATTAGCAAAGCTATTGGATGATGTGCCTACAGGAAAGTAAGTTTGAGAAGCTTAGCTGTTACTTAGTAGGGCAATACCTACTTATAAAGACTGTATTTCTACTTCAAATACAACATAATGTATATGTGGGTGTTTCATGTTTGACCTGGAATTTTCAATATTTCTTGTACACAATGATGCAGGTACGAGTCCTTGTGTGTGTCCCTCGTACATATAGTAAATGCACCTGCATGCATGAGCTTATGTAGAATGTGGGGGAGAAAAAGAAAAAATGAACTACCTCTCTCACTGCCACAAACACCACTCAAAGATCTTATGTAGGGAACATGTTGTGTTACTGTGCATGAGGTCTTGCACTAAGTGAGTGTCACTGGCGTAAAGTAGAGGTAATAATTCTCAAGCACCTACACTATCAGAAAGTGAGTGCAAGATGGTTCCAAAGAAGCCAAGTCAGAGACGAATATATGTGGGTTGAGTGAAAAGTTGTAACAATATGTGTGGTACATGTAGAAAAGTTTTATTTACTTAGAAACCACCATTACATGCCACCAGCGTAATCTCCTGCCACATGAGGAACCTTAGCCAAAATCTCTGTGAGTTCACTGATACCATCAGCAGACTGATACTTGTTCATATGGTACTGGACCACCCTAGTGTCTGCATCACATCCACCACACTGCAAAACTGTTTCCCTTGGAGGGATTCATTCACTTTCAGAACCAGATCAAAGCCACAAGAACTCATGTCCAGACTGTAACAGCATACTTACGCCACTTTTCTACTTCAGTATGGTGGTGCTATACCCAAGGTTAAGCAAATTTTCACATCCTCATACTGTATTTCTTGATGTGATGAACACACTGAAATCACTTATCCCAACTTCCACAGCCAATCTGTGTGTCAACCAATGCCTGTCTACTTCCAGTAATGAAAATTACAAAATGGCAAAAATGTAACGACTTTACAAGCTCAATCTGCTTATCAAGAATGACAGATTATCCTGCAAATCAGCATCATAACCTATCATCCATCATGTGAGAGTGTGGTATGGTATTGCACTGCTGCCACATACTTTTTGCAGGCTGTACCAACATTCTTTCAAACAACAACCAAGTGCCGCCTGTGTTCGGATCCAACTTGTTCAAACTTTTTCAACATGTCTTAGGGCACTCATTTGCGACATGTTGGCTCTTTTGACTCGTTAACATGGTATCTATTGTCTTACAGGCATGACATCAATAGTGTACATCAAAGACATTGTCTCCAAGCTGCATAATGCACAAATGGTCCCCTTGAAAACATTCTGTGCATTCAATAGCAGTGCTCCAACACTTTACACTCAATGAACATACAATGGAGGTACAATATATTGTATTTTACGGAAAGAACATAAATCACAGAACAAGAACTTATAATATTATATAGTAAGGACCTTTGGGATTTGTATCAGTCACCCAGATAGCGAACTCTAGAAGCTAGAAGGATGTGATGAACTGGATATGCTGACATGATGGGTGAAAAAATGAATGCAACAAAATTCTGGTAAGGAAACACCCTTGAAAAATAGTCACTTATAAGACTGATGAGATGGAAGAGCAACATTAACACTGATGTTAGTGAAATAGCTGGTGAGTATCAAATCTGGATGAAACTAGTTAAGATGAGCGTTGGTATTAGCAATACTGAACCTTCTGATTCTGCTACCAGTGTTACTTTCCTGGTTATTCAGGTGTAAATTCAAAAGATACATTGTTAGATGTCTCTCTCAATGACTACTTTTGAAGGCATGTGAGCAGGTAAGTGTCAAAACACTTCGGGATGGCAAACACTAAATCTAAAAGTGAAAACTTTTGTTTGTCTATGACAGCCATCTTTAAGTTCATGAGATAATTAAATACTGTGGTCATAAAATAACGGTTATGTCATGTTGGACATTGGGTTAATACAAATACATGTAAATACATGTTGGGTGATCTGTGGTTTCAGATTTGGAAATGCAACATATTTCCAGGGCATGATTACATAAGACTCAAACCAACAATATGGGCAACACAGGGCACCAATTGCTACGGTTTTTGATACTGCCTGTACTGGGCCACAAAGTTGAGACATACAACTTTGTTACACAATTGTGAACTGTCACACATACAGATAAGTGTTATGATATCCATAATACCTTACAGATTACATACAAACAATGTATGTGTAACACCAGGATAAAATCATTTGTGGTGCAATCATACAATTTCTGGATTGACCAAAATACACGTATGACACTAGTGCTGCTAGCACAAACAGCTAGGTTTACAGTAGAGTAGAGCAGTCTGCTGAGTCTTTCCCTGCTTGGAATTAAAGCTGCTGCACGTGTAATTGTTGGGTGATGCATAGTTATGTGTAAGTGTGCTATTCAATTTAGATTTTGCTGCACCTAAAAATGCAAAATTGTAAGAAGAGTGTATCTGCATCAAACTTTGCTCTAACTGGGAAAATGCTACAGAAACTTGCTAAATATGGTAAGTTGTTTTTGGACAGCAGACAATTGGAAGATCACCAGTTTTTTACTGGTTTCCCAGATTCGAAAATGATGTGACTTCTGCTGAAGAAGGTGAATACTCATGATATGCATTGATAAGCAAAACAGATGAAAATGTGGAATGAGTGAAGGTATTATTCCTCAAAACATAAGAATCACTTGCTAATATGTTGGGAATTTTTATTTGCATTAGTTCAGCGCATTCTGGAAGACAACCTGAATATGTGTCAGACTGTCACAAAATTTGAGCCCTGCGCTTGCTCATTCTGTTTTTTTTATGCCTGAATTTCTAGTTAAAAACAAAACAACTGCCATTCCACACCCTCCCTACTTAACAGATGTAGCTCTGTGTGACTTCTTTCTTGATTTGATATCGCCATGATTCAAGTAAAAACAAGAGACCCACTTACCAAGTTTCAAACACTGTTCTTCATGAAATGCTTCAGATGGTTGTGCAATCATTGGGCTTGCTGTACAAAATCCCAAGGAAACTACTTTGATTACACTGATAACAAGGTAAGTGCCTTTGTTATAGAGAAATAAATACAGTCCAGAAACTATCTGATTGCACCACAAATTCATGTTTCACAGTGTGGACAGCAGTGTTCTTCCCTTTAGCAAGGCAAGAGGTCTGCAGGAAACACCTATGACCACTGTGGTAATGGGGCAAGTATTCTGAACAGACACCAGTTTCCTTTGTGGCAGTTAACATGTTAAAGTACACGTTACTGATCATTCCCTAAATGACTAACACAAGTGCAAACCTGTGGAATTTACCAATGAATCTGAAGAAGTAAGCTGAATTTTTTACTGTTTTGTGTTTGTTTTTAAAGAAATCTAATATGTCACGAATTTCCATAAGGGTCAGTTTATTGGCTACATGAATTCTATGGTTATTTTTTACAATTTATGTAAGGATAAAATTCCACAACCCAAATATCCACACCATGGGAGCTCATGACCCTTGCAGCACCTTTAACCCATCCATGATCAGGCTTCTCCCTAACAGCTCTCTGCTTATGTTTCTGCAGAAACTTTTACTGTTTTTACCTGAACAGAAAAAAAAAACATTTCTTCATACTTTATCATAAAAAAAATGGAGTCACCTTATAATCACACAAAAAATGAAACATATTTTGTGCAGGTATTTTCCTGAAAAGTAAAGACTGTGAGGTAGGGACTGTCTCATATGCAAGGTCATCTTGAATTTGAGTAAATACATCATGTCTTAATCTTGGTGTGTTGCCTCTTAAGGGTTATGGAGTACAGGTCTGATCACAAAGTTTTCTGCTGTTTTGCTATATAATATGGAATACGATTAACATGACAGATGAAGCTGATATGGGGGTTGCACCTCACAGGAAACACACTATGTATCTGTTATGAAATAAATGTAGCTAATCAATGCATATACTGAGAACCAACTGAAAATAACAAATAATATTTCTGGGCAAAAGTATTCTAGAATTTAAATAAGCACATCTCTTACAATTTTGTCCAACTATACAGAATGAAATGTAGCAGTCTGTTTATGATTTAATTAACCTTGCAGACTGGAGTAGAAGTGAATTTTTTTTTATACCTTACACCTCTGATTCCGTGAACAGCAGACTTGTGCTCATTCTGCACTCTCAGTTTAGAGCTGCACTTTCTCCCACAAATTTGAAGCACAAGCAATACGGCAACTTTAACTCTGTCAGTAAAAATGCTGGCTTTCAGAAGGTGTAAGATCTAGTTTAGATACATAAATTTAATTTCTTCTCTCACACCCAAACATCAAAAGATTTTTTACTTCAGTTCTAAGTGCCTGCTTCACTTTGTGCAAGTGAAGTGAAAGCTACAAGGATGGACTACAGTCAGTGTATCAAACAGAGATAACATAATTCCAAATGCAACTATAAGTGTCTTTAGAGACAGCTAGTATTATAGTTGGCATTTATATGATGTGGCCCATACATGAACAAGCAGTTTGCATATCAGAGGTTGTTTTATGAATATGCGGACAGTATACAGTTTGATTTGAAGTGTTCCACAACAGTATATTATGATCATGTCTCCTCTTTGAATAAAAGATGCAATCACTACTAGTATTTCACCAGAAGTAGAAGAGAACATCCATACATAAACTCTGTAGTCTAATGGCAAAGATATTTCCATTACTCTCAGAAGGTTCTCATGGCTAAAACGAGATGTTGTCTTCAACCACTCCTTCATCCACATTCTCTGCTTCTTTTTCCATCTTCGAGTTTTAATAAATCTTCCAAAACACAGGTAATGAGAACTGGTAAACATGCCACTTTAGACATATTTCCACGACCACAGGCTAACTGCAACTAATGTTTGCACAAACCTGCTGCATAAATACGTGGACAGCACTGGCTCTCTGTTTTCTGTCACCCCAGACAAACAAATGTTTGCCCCATTTGTTAATTCTTATTTAACCTTTCATACCTAATTAATCTTGATTTTGGATTTCCTCAAGTTGGTTCTGTGCATTATGATCAATGAATATTTTGGTATGCCATTGAAAGCACATGCACAAGTGTGTGTGTGTGTGTGTGTGTGTGTGTGTGAGAGAGAGAGAGAGAGAGAGAGAGAGACAGACAGACAGACAGAGAGAGAGAGAGAGGGCTTAGAATTTTGTAAGCATGCTTCCAAATCATGTTGATACTGAGACACAGTGACACTGATAACAAGTATGTCTCAAATAACTATGCACAACAGCACTCTGAAAAGTACATGTGTTGCAAAATTTTATTCAGGTCTAAAAAAGGGAAGAGAAGGGTTGGAATAGAACAATCTGCATATGCAACAACACTCCTACCCAGTCTCTTGGATTGAACCATAATTACCAAAGTTACTGGAGACAAGAAAACCCCACCGAGAGGGTTATCAAAGAATGATGACAATAGGCTGATGCATATGCAATGTTTTTAGGCAGAGGAACCTTGCACTTTGTGATGCATCATTCAGAGCCACAAGCATTAATGTTAAAGCAGATGGCATATATATGACACTGCCCATGAAATGGTTAATTAAAAGGAAAACAAAATTATTCTTGCTGCACTGTAAATTTAGCACTATTTGTTCATAATAACTTGAAACAAGTGGTTCAAGACGAAGTCAAACAAAGTAAAAACTTGCTCATGCAATGTGCAGGCAATTTTTAATCTCAACTGACAGTAGTCAGCAGTATAATGTGATGACAAGGCATAACATATACAACATAGAATCTGCACCATGACTGTGTATTATCCCAGATCAAATGGAAAGATCTCAAATCTCATCAGAGAATGAGAAGTTCTTCTTACAGTTGTCTGTGCAAGATCAATAGCAGCAGTAAATTGTTCCTTTCCTGGGATACCATATGTTCTCTGAAGTGATTCTGCAAGTTGTGTCTTAGTAACAATGACACCCAGATACTCAGGGCAAATGACTGCCAGCACACCCAAAGAACTTTCACCAAGCAGCAGCACAACCAGGAGAAACAATAACTGCAACAATCAACAGAACAACAACATGCTTTCAGCAGTTAAATGTTTATGTTTATGTTGCAGCTGTCTGCTACTTTCGTGGTAAATTGAAATGCGAATGTCAACAGCAAATAAGCAAATCTAAGGACTTGATAAAAATTAGCTGCCTGACCTGTAACAATTTTGCCAATAACTAGTCAGAAAGAATTAAGTTACTGATGGCACTATTAAAGGAACCACAAATAAATAAATAAATAAATAATCAAAAACATTAATTACTCCCTTTAATATATTATGTTCCCTTTCTTTTATACAGTCACCTATAAAAGAAAGGTATATTTATTAGAGACAACAAAACAAAACAAAAAATGCATGTATGCTATTACTTACCAATGCAAGAAGGCAGTGGCTGTGCAGACAAACAGCCCAGAAACCAAGTACACAAATTGCACAAACCACTAAGCCCATGCCCATAAGTCCCAGAGCTATGTAATAGAAGAGGGGCTGTGAGGACATGTGGTAAGACCCCAGCAGGCGGGACAGTAGGACCCGAGGGACATCGGTCAGCAGTACTGCACCAAGCACCACAAGGGCAAGACCAGACAGCTGCAACACCAAAATGGAAACCTAAAATGTTGTCAGGTTGTTACTCTATCTAATCACATCAGTGATATACATATGTGCACAATGTATACAAGGTGGCACTAAGGTAACACTACAGCTTTAAACAAGCAATATTGTACCTTGAACAATGTCCACGACAGACACAAACTGTATGAACCAAAATAATGCAAACTGTTAACAAGAACAATTAATTACACTTCCCACTGTATAGAAACAATAACACAAAAAATTTCCTGAAATAATGTGGCAAGTTCAAAGACACCACAAAAACATAAAACTGAAGCTAACAATACCACTTAGTGTAAAAGGAATTCTAGTAAGCATTCCAACATTCTTACATGTTCACTGACATAATTCCTACACACAGAGAAACCAAATTTCTCTCACTGGAACACAGAAAATAACATAATTTCCAACATGGTAATCTAATATAACTAAGAATAATAACTCACAAGAGTTAATTATAAACCCATTATAAACATAAAGCAAATGGCATCACTCAAAAACAGGACTGGGCATAGCATAAAAAATTTACATGACTGGATTCAATACAATTTATGCAAAGTGTTTTATAACTACTGGAGCTGGACTAGTATAACTGGAGTTGTGACTAGGCTATGGAATGGACAACTGAGGAATCATGGTATAACTCCAAGCAGGAGAAAGAGATTTTCTTTTCCCAAGGTGTCCAAACCCACCCAGTCTCACATTCAATTTATATCAGAGGCTCTTCCGCTGGGGACCACTCACTTCCATCTTATGCCAATAATGAAGCCTTGAACTATACTCTTATAATAAAACCAACGAGATGCACTAATTTCTCAAATTTATTTTTGGATTAGAACTCTACATGTTTCAGACAGTTTCTCTGTCGGAAATATGTACAGTTCTATTCGAAAAATAAATTTGAGAAATTAGTGCATTTTGGTTTTATTATAAGAATATATCACGATGCACAGTCCTCTGAATGTCAAATTCCTTGAACAATATCTCCACTCTATTGCGTCTCCATAGCATGGTGCTCAAATTAAGAACTGGGACTTCACCGTTTGTGGTAACTGGATTAAAAATGTTCTTGCAAGTTACATAATAATAATAATAATAATAATAATGCCTCACATTGTTTGTGTCTTCATTCCATAAATTGGACAAAATCAACGCACAAAAGCGAGGATGTTATGGCCAATCTGCATTTTCTCTCTCAAATGACTAAATGGATAACAGTCAAATTGGGTGGGGACTACAATGAATGCTTTCAG
>JGI20166J26741_10625559_pt1 | contig 15497 bp, 9 predicted proteins | sample TergutCu122P5_FD_26741 | JGI IMG/M metagenome (IMG submission 26741)
AAGATCAGCTCAACATGTTTCGGGCAATATTTTGCCCATCATCAGGAGCGTGAGACTGAGATATTTACATCATATGGTATCCTGTTGTTGTGGTGGGTAGATAGATGGTGAGCAGTAGCGTTGCACTATGTGCAACGCTACTGCTCACCGTCTACCTACCCACCACAACAACAGGATACCATATGATGTAAATATCTCAGTCTCACGCTCCTGATAATGGGCAAAATATTGACGAAACATGTTGAGCTGATCTTATAGATCAATAAATCATTGTTGCATCTAGTTGGTTCATCTATATTATTTTACACAAAAACACTCGGATCTTCACCAGGTCGAAATTCGTAGCAGCGATTGCTTGTATAGTTCTTCGTCGTGACAATGACATGCTCGAAAGCAGAGCGACTGTGTGTGTCAGTAGTCTTTCCTTTTTTGCCTTCGTAAATTTCCTTGACATGTGTAAGATGTTAAGATACTAATTAAGAAGCACAGCTACGTCATCGACAGAAGGCGTCACGAACATGAATGTCGGTAGTAGCAACAGGAAATGACTCATCTTCGTGCAGACGACATCTGTCGACAGGACTCTGTCTTGTTAACAAACATTTATTCCCATTTGGTCACTTTAGGAAATGTCATATTGATGACTGTCTCCGTAACCCTTCGCAGTCAACTGCTTAACGATCCTATATATTTAAACTTCTTGGCCTATTGGTAGATTTCAACGCCGGATGTGACAACAGCACGGGAAGATAACGTTACCAAAACCTGAAAATATACTGCTATATGATGTAAAGCGGCCTTGACCATTTCTCATCCCTGTTCTTCGAACCTACGAAAGATTAACTAGAACAGTCAATATTATGGCAAAATTACGTAATCTGGAGATTCATTTATGTTAAGTAAATTTATCCCTCTACAAACCAGGACGCTATAGCGGGAGCAGGTGTATAGTTCCATTCATTCTGAACCTCGGCGCTAAATAGAGGTCTGTGGTCGTCACCACGCTCCGGCCGAATTCACCCCCGACATAAAAATCGGTATGTATTGAATGTGAGGCTGGTTGGGCCCAAGAGCTTGTCTAGATAAATAGTAGAAGAGAATAATCACTTGCCACATCCGTGATTCGAATCCGGGGTCATTCAGCCCGTAGCCTAGTCACTATACAGACTACGTCATCCGGCATCACTTAAAATTAATAGTCTTCTGTTAATATTTTCAGGACGATGAAGATGATAAATGTGTCCTAACAATGAAAAATTTCATCAATCGAAGAAAATTTCCTTTGGCGCAGACGGAATTTTATGATATTATTATCAAAAGATAGCTTGATGAAAAACGGTGTGAGGTCATCGGATGAATTCAAGTGCCTTAGAATAGGTCCTACTGATGGAACTTTTAAATGTGACATTTGAACTTTAGGAACCGTAAAAGGAGGTGTTCCTTGACCATATGATTGTCTCTTGAAGCTTCATAAAATTCCTTTAAGATATGAAATTTGTCAGTTACTTAGAATTTTCTGTTCAAGTTTGGTATGCACTTTCTGCAACAAATCTCAATTAAGTTATGTAATGTTATTAAGAAGGTTCATCGCTGGACGCAATTCATACAGTAACTTGTTCTATTCTTTGCATTGTTCGCACTGTTATACATGACAGGTTTATGTACGCATACACCCCCCGAACACATAAAATATTTATGTGGTTGTTGTTGATAAAATGTAGTCTATATGATTTTTCAGTGTAATTTGTATCAGATTATGTTTACGTGAACTTATATAAGTCTGGATATTCCTGTGTTGATGTAACCTGTGTGCTGGTTGGAGAGTGCTTAATCTGATAATTTTAATGACATTCTAATGCTATAGAAACTACATAACTTTAGCGATGTACAACTTTGGTACTCCCTGAGGATGATACAAATGTATCGAAACATGTATGAGTGATCATAATATAAATATTGTTAAAATAAAATATATATATTGTACACTATTAGTCGAAATAGTCTCCGATTTTCTACATAGTTGTAGACAATTACAGTCATTGTAACTCACATAAAAATTCCTAAAACGTATGTGCAAAGCACAAACTCAAGTCCGGTATGTATGCTTACTCGTGACAAAAAATTTCAATAAAAGTTACAGAACGAACAAAGATTTATTAACATCACCGCCACATGCATGGCTGTACTGCAGGCAGATTTTAGTTCATAATATTTTCAATACATGAATAAAGATGAAGGATTGTGTAAGACGTTATAATAACAGGCTGATATGTTGTACGGTTATCGTTCTTCTTTCAGTCACTCCTCAGAAGTTTATACACGCCTGCCTGTAAACACGACTCCGTTTAAAGTCTCAATGTGTGTCTTCCACATTGTGTATATATAATACAACACATAACATTTCCTAAAATGAAAGTTAAAATTAAATTATATTATATGTAAATTGAAATTCATTTGAATTTAAACTTCATGGTTACACCGTGCTTCAATAATATTCAACACTTTAATTTCCAACTGATGCACACAACGTTAAAAAACGTAGAGTTATTAAAACATTTTTAAAATAAGTAAAACTGTTCCAACATGTTTCGGTTTACAAGGAAACTATCATCAGGGAGCCACAATCAGTATTTAGCTAAAAATTACACAATTGGTTAAAAGTAGATATGTAGAGGTCGTACAGGACGTTGTCAGTGTTTTGGCTGCATATTGTGACCTGTGAGGCGTGTGTACACACGCCTCACAGGTCACAATTTTTAGCTAAGTACTGATTGTGGCTCCCTGATGATGGTTTCCTTGTAAACCGAAACATTTTGGAACAGTTTTACTTATTTTAAAAATGTTTTAATAACTTTACGTTTTTTAACGTTGTGTGCATCAGTTGGATATTAAAGTGTTGAATTTGAATTTAACTTTTAGGAAAATTTAAAGTTTACACTGTCTAATAAATAATTCTTTTAAAATACTCTTATATATTGTCAAAATGCCTTTTAGACGTGATATTAACGAATATTTCTCGTAAGGGCGAGATCTCGGCCATAGGTTTTTACTTTCAGATGTATAGCTACAGTTATAAAATTTTCTTCTTTTAGATTTCTGGAATATACTGCCTGATGATGGCTGACTTGCACAGCCGAAACATGTATCTATTTATGATTACTATAATAAAGAGTTGTGTACTGTCGGATGGTACTTTTACTGTTGCATATTACTCCGTTTCTCAAACACACTTCTTTTCTAAGTACCCTCATACACCAAGACAGACGCTTCCGACAAATGGGAAATTGGTCCATGCGTAAGGAAATTGATGGTTGCTCTATCCTATGTAATACATCACTTGCTTCCCTGGGGAGTATAAACAATTCGGAGTTAATCTACATGTCTCATAAAAAAACCTCACACAAACAAGACACGCTACAATATATATGCATGTCGTGCAGGAAATTCACTAATCTTTTTATTTTAGCAGGACTTGGAGTTAGATTATTCTATCGGATGTGATCATATGACACTTTTCCGGAAAATTGGTCGAAATATTTGCCTATTGGATGATTTAACTGAATCAGAGCTCTGACATGCACGTTATATTCCTTTCCTGGTAGCATACAAAACAATTTTGTCTCTAGTATTCTTCACTTCTACATCTCTAGCGTGACTGGCACCATAACATACTGCCTTCATTATGTTAAATATTTGCCTCTTTTTTCATCGAAAACACATTTTTAGTAATTAATTAATTAATTCTGATTAAAATTTGTTAATATGTAATTTATCAGAATTTAATTTTTACAATAGTAGGACTTTCAAATAGTAATAAAAGTAAAAGTCTACATATGGCCCTGCAGTTGCAGTTTTTTTATGTTCACCCCCTCCCCTCTTTACGCTTTCTCCCTGAGGCGTTACTGTCAAAGGGTCCACGACAAATTCAAGAATGGGGTGGGATCGAACCCGGATCGCCGAGGTTTACATCTTGAGCCACAAAATATCTAACGGCAGCCTTACTGCAAATTCAGGTTTTTTATGTAGTACAGGTTGCGGCAGAAAAACTTGACTTTTTCAAAATGAAATAACACAATGAGGTTTCACCTTTTTACGTAAAAGTTGTTATCACTGGAAAACTCAGTACATGCCATTTTAAGTTTCGAAAAGTATGTCACTCAGATGTCTCCCACCATTTCTCAACCACTGTTTCAACCTTGCTCCAAGATTTTCCGTCACCGGACGAATCATCTGCTCCGGGATCGCCGCGATTTCTTCCTTCATGCCTTGCTTTAGTTCCGCCATGCTTCTAGGCTTAGATAGGAAAACTCTGCTTTTGAGATACCCCATAAATATTAATCACAGGCGGAGAGATCAGGCGAACGTGCCGGCCATGGAACATCGCCGCCACGGGAAATGACGTGTTGTGGAAATATTTCCCGCAGAGCACTCATTGATGCCCTTGCTGTGTGGGCTGTTGCTACGTCTTGTTGGAACCATACTGATGAGAGATCGATCCCACGACGACGTAACTCTGGTTCACAGAAGTTGCGTAGCATTGCCACATAACGCTCGGATGTCACAGTAACGGCTGCACCTTCTTTGTCTTCAAAGAAGTAAGGGCCAAGAAATCAAAAAGATGCGATCCCACACCAGACCGTTAATATTTCGCTGTGGAGAGGACGCTGATGGAGGTCTTGTGGGTTTTCAGGTGTCCAGTAGCGATAATTTTGTTTGTTCACATAACCTGACAAGTGGAAATGTCCTTCATCAGTCACTAGGAGAGTGTTGATAACACCATCATCCTTCAGCATTTCGAGAAGTTGCTCAGAAGAAATCCTGCGGTTAGCCATATCGCGATCATTTAATTCTTGAACAATCGCAATTTTGTAAGGATGAAAATTAAGATCTTTGTGCAAAATTATCTGCAAGCTGCGATCTGATAGTCCGATGGGAGAGGAATGCCTCCTCACTGAACGTCTTGGACTCTTCACAATAGCCATCCTTAACTTATAAACATTTTCTGGCGTTCATACCACAGGAATTCTGCCTCGGGGTTTTCTTTTTAAGGCCGAAGCATTTTCACGGAAGTTCTGTACGACAGGGAACACGGCCATGATGAGTGTTTGCGAAATAATCGCCATTCTTGAAATAAGCTTCAACACCGAAACACGATGTTGCGCTGTCCACTGCTCCATGGCTACTGAAGTGGCATGAAACCAGCTAGCCACTGACCCTGGTTGCATTACCCCACCCCACACGGTTGCCAATATATCGGGACTAAAACCCCGTCAGGTTTTTCTGCTGCACTCTGTACAAATTTGTACGCATATATTGCCATCTGCGAGTTTTCTGCCGTAGCGACGAAAAATGAAACAAAAAATAAACAAGCAAACAAACAATTATAGTTAATCACCGTTTCCAAATTGTATTTAAACCTATTAATGTGAAGATAACATTTTAAACTTATAAACCCATTTCGCAATAACTTCTAACAGAGTACCAGAACTTTGAGCTAAAGAATGAAGTCTCTCTTCTCTCTCTTCACTCTCTGTCTCTCTGTGTCTCTGTCTGTCTGTCTGTCTGTCTGTCTCTGTCTCTCTCTCGCTATCCTTATAGCAACATATACTAAATCTCAACACCAAAAAAGTATAAAAGTTGCACATCCACCTCCATCCTCACGTCGTACCTCCCGAAGATACATTTTTATTTTACGTTGTTTATACCGCCTATTGTGATACAAATATTACAATTAGAAACCAAGTAAATGCATCCTTTGTCATAATTTAATTTTACAAAGAATATTCTACATATTTCGGACCATGAATCTCTATCATTAGGAAGATCCTTCTTTGAATTAAATTGCAACAAGAATGCAGTTAGTTGGTTTGTAATCGTAATATATATATATATATATATATTTAATATTATCCTCTCGTGCCCCATGAAGTCAATAATAACAATAAAAGTTTACTATCTAACTTCATAGAGTTGTTGCCGTTGTTACAAGCTAATAGTAGTTTACCTGTTCAAAATATTCTCAGTCTTGTATGGTACCCGAAATTATTTTGAACACATATTTTCCAAATTAGTCACTTCATTATTATTCTTCCACTGATACATTTTGTACAGACAGACGTACAGGTGATACGTATTACTGACTATATGACTGTTTAAATGTATCTTTCACTGTAATATTTTTATGTGTTTGTATGTTTATGACATGTTGCACATCCCATTTTCTTGTGACTCTCAAGGATCTATGGAATGCATATGTGTATGTATGTATGTATTTATACATCTCGTTCCACATACGTATTTCTTACAACAGCAGCCCAGTCTCTTTGATTTAATTATCCCCTTAGTATCAGATCAATAAAATGTATTAAATAATATAAGCCCCTACTTCATTATTATCAGTCGAGACTGGAAACTTGACATTACCCTTGATATGTTATTTCGTGGTGCTCACACCATCTTCAATTCGTGGCAGCAAATGCAAGGTGATGTAGTGAAGAATTGGGACTAGGTAATTCTGTAGGTTTATGAACGGTCGTGTGTTCCAGCGGTCAAATGATAGGTTGCATGTTCAGCCAGTTCAATAATAATAATAATAATGATAATAATAATAATAATAACTTGCGGACTGCCGTGCTACGTAATCCCCAATACAACCGATACCATTCCTGTATTTCCCATACATCCTTTCATCCACCCATTCTCTAACCCACTCCAACTCACGTCATTCAATCTTACTGCGTTTCTCTGATCGATCCAGTAACGTCATTTCCTATCATTAAATAACTACTGCTAAAGAACATTACTCACGCACATCCAGTCCTGCAATTTGTGGACAATTTCCTTTAAATTCGAACATTCGGTCATTTCTCCCTCTTACACAAAAGTTAAATTAGTTCCATGTTGTAGAGTCAGAGATAAGTCTGAGCTGTAATGCTCGTGTAATAGTTGCTTGTTATGGAGGTTACTTAAAAAAGTCAATTAACTAATTCCATGGAGCATTTTCCTTCTTGAGAAACTAAGAGTGCCTCATCTGTTCAAGAAGTATCCGTTATTAATAGAACCATAAGGCCCAATACCATGCTCAAAAGAACCCTATTAATCCAGTTCCAGCCCTTCCATTCTATTCTTCAACATCATTTTAACACGATCCATTTAAATCCGTGTCTTCCAAGCGGTTTCTTGGTTTCATTTTTTCCCATCAGTACTCTCTAAACATATCTGTTCTTCCTCATACGTCCCACACGCCCCACTCATGTTTAAAAATCAATCTGCTTAAGAGTAAAAATATATAGAATATATTTTAATACCTATGTTTTTATGTGAGTACAATACTTCGTTGTCGTCGTGAAGATATTTAAAAACAAAATGCTGAGGAGAATATCTGGAACTCACAAAAAAGTAACAGGAATATGGAAAAATAAGGACCTGCATTCTTCCGTTCATCATACATAACGCTTACTGAATAATTACAAAATGTGGGTTGGGAGAAAAATGTAACACATATGTGGAAAAATGAGAAATGCTTGCGAAATGTTCGTCAGATGAAGTGACACAACTAAGGAAACTTACAATTACATAAATAAGCAAAGCTAAGGTAATATTTGCCATACAAATTGTTGTTAGGAAGTGGAATGTATTCAGATGTCCCAGGAGACGATCCAGTGGCGAGATTATTACATTATCCTTTCATCAATGCCTATGTCTCCCAGGTGGCTCCCTTCTTTACGTTTATCAAGTAGAATCTTGTAAGATTTTCGCATTTTATTAAATGGCCCGTCCATTTCATATCTATTAACTTGTAACCTTATGAAAATAACAATTTTATGGTGCGTCATTTTGACAAATGTACTTATCTTTCTCTTAGGCACAAATATTGCATTCAGCACCTTGCTGAAAGACCCTTAAACTACAGCCCTAAATAAAGAGCCATCTGTGAGAAGCCGTCGTTAAATGACATATGAAATGACTTCCGAAGTTTAAAGCGAGAAAATACGAGTACTTGAAAAAATTTCCCAATGCCCGTAAGAAAAATTTCGAATTGTGTAAGAAACTGCCTCATCCCGCAGTGAATCATTCGATATACAAAACTGTTATGTGAATCAAATGAATATTATATTACCACATTATACCCTGGTGTTTTTCTGACCGTGCATCATGGATTGACTATATATTAATTAACAACTTGATGCACTGATTATTATTTATTCATAAAATACTATTTTCCTCTACATGTTTCGAGCCTTAAGTGCTCATCTTCAGGAGGATATAGTTGTATACATGCAGCACATGGTACTGTCACTCTCTATGAGAGTTCGTGGTGGCCTGTCGGTACACAGCTCATGCTGTGTACCGACAGGCCACAAGGAACTGTGACAGTACCATATGCTGCATGTATACAACTGTATCCTCCTGAAAATGAGCACTTGAGGCTCGAAACATGTAGAGAAAAATAGTATTTTATGTATAAATTATAATCAGTGCATCAAGTTGGTAATTAATATATATTTATTATATCCTAGGTATCGGGTCACAAATAAGCCACATTTATTTATGCGTACACAAAAATTGTTAAAAAATAATTCCAAAGGGCATATGCAATATACAGTTTCTTACCCTTATAACACTCACCTTCCAAACGCGTGACCTCTAGTAACAATATTAAAATAGAGTACATAAGCGTTCAATATACCTGAAAAAATGTAAATGACAGTAAGTAACTGAATATTTTCAATAAAGAAGGACAGCTAGTTACATTAAAAGTGAGTAGACTTTAATCCGAGGGTTTACATCTGGCATTTAAATAAAATTCAGTCAATGTCATAAATTACTAAATGTATTTTTTTCATACCAAAACCTTCAGTGTTCTTTCTTAATTAAATTAAATAAGAAATAATTTTCATGGTACTGGAGTTTGGGGTATTGACGATATCCTTATACACCCTATGGTATAAATTTACTGCAGACTTTTCAGGTTCCACTTGAATAGTGTTGTGAGATACTACGTTACTAGGAACTGGGTTACTCACACAGGTCACACTTTTAGAATAGTGCAGCTTAGGAAACTACTTTGCCTTAGCTGGGAGTAAAAATAAATTTTAAATTGTGATGGGAAAACTTCGAAAGTGTAATATTGTAAAGAATTTTGAAGAGAATATCCGGTCACTTAACACCTCACTGTCTTCTACACATACCGTTTACTTCGTCGTACCGGGAAAAGGGAAGGGATGAGGAGAGGTCGCTGAAATTCGACTACATATAACCCGGCGACATCCCGAATTTAAGTAGAATATTTATTCTGCAAAATTTGATATTTTACATTCTAAAAAAAAAGTATAAAGTACAATTTTTTTGAGGTGTAATAACTTACAGCTACTCGGGGCTTGACAGTAAATGTCGCTAGTATCGTTCCCACTTCACAATATTGCGCGACTGCCGTGAAATTAATAAAAATACAGAATTTTAATTTGACGATAATCGACTACTCCCTAATGGCATCATTTTGATTACAGCAATTTTCGTAAGAATCGATAAAATATTTAAAATGCTGAAACGAAGGACTTGACAATACGTGCCAAAACAAGCCTGCGCACATACATACAAAGAAGAGCGATATAAAAACCTAAGTTATGTGATCTAGACACTGAGATAAATAGGCTAACAGCTGTGTACTGTCACCCAGCAACAAGACCTGAGATGTGGAACGAAGAACACTGAAAGGAAGAATTTTGCATTTAAGCCAAAGAAGGTCAGTGTCTACAGAACCAATGTTTTATACACACATGGGCTATCACACAAGAAGGTAGCCAGCCAAAGATTAATGTATATTTCGCATGTGATATTATGATAGATGGATGATGAATGTTTGAAAGGTTTCGTATAAGTTACAGAATCCCGTACAGATTTGGAATATTTTGTTGGCTGCATTATTACTGACGAATCTATGCATATGTCTGCACGGAAAATTCCAATTCATATGAGAAATAAAGCAGTGACAGGGAAGGGGGCTGAGGTAGAAAAAGAAAGGCTTTCGTGATCGAAAACATGGAGAGTTTGGGCCGACAACTGAGCGTGTATGGACGTCGATTGACTAAGCGAATTCCCATTTGAACAGCAGAAGAATTTATTGGAGGTCGTTACAATTTACTACAATATAACAGATACTACTGTATCGTCGTGTCTGTACCAGGTACCAGAATAAGGCCACGCTCAGATAATTCAATGTTTATTCCCTTCCAATACGTCTATCAAGAAACCCCGTGGTGCACGGGTTTTGTTGAAAACATGACTTTTAGACTCGTCAAGACAGTACCCGATTGTATGTCAGTCGAAAGTAAATTTCAGTGTTCCAGATAAACCGCACTGGGCCTTATTATAGCCAGATGAACTCACTCCTCACTCTAAACTGCATTTCTTTCAAATTCACGTATTATCCTTCATATATGCCTTTATTTCTCACCCTCCTAGTTTCCTTGAGGGTTTCAATCTGAATTAGTGTATGCATTTCTAATGCTTCCCGCCTTGGGTTGTACTGATTACTGGCTCTTAAAAAATTAGAGATAGGATGAAGTGTCATTTAACTGTACATATTTTACAATCATTATATAATCACCGCCATTTAGTGCAGATAATTTTATTCTAAACTGTAAAATAATAAATAATGTAGATAATATTACTTTAAATTGTAAAATAATAAATAAACAGTTAATATTACAAAGGAGCTTTTCTACTGTAAGAAACATTATTCTGATACATTTTCACTGTAATGTGTAAAATGTCATTAGTGTGAGATAAAAACTATTGGGTTTAACTGTTCACACATAGTGACAGACGTGTCCTTCACTTGTGTTCTTCAGCACCACATCAATTCAAAACAAGATCACGACTTAAGGTACACGACAAATTTTTAAAAATGCATAAGCGGAAGTAACTACAAAATAATTAGTACAGAAACACACGCCGGTAAATTCGGCTACAAATAAACTATAGCGATTTCTTTTCGTTTGTGTATAGTGATACCACTGCCCTTTAAATTATTCACACATCTGAAAGATAAAATAGGTCTATTATTTTTTAGACCAAGTAAGTGATTACTAAAGTCCTGGAACTTAGTTTTGTGGTTCAGGTTTTTACTTACAAATAAACATCATTATTCTCTAAAGATATATCCATCAGACTTCGAAAATATTCTCTAATATTATTAGCTGATGGTTTTTATCCGATGGTCTGCTACAAACTTTACTTAATAAGAACTCTCCCTTTTCAAGAACCAGAAACTCAAATTAAAGGAATTCATCAGAAGGAGAAAGAATTTAAAAGATAAAAATTACACGTTCTGTAATACAATTTCCAAGCAATTAACCGTCTTAAAAATCAGATACAGTTCTGAATCTCTTTTTTTCTCTATCTAAAAAATCGTCTTGAATAAAGCAACAGTTGGAATCAAATTTCAGGACCGAGAATAATAATAATAATAAAAAGTCTCTGATAAAAATTAGAAATCTAGAAGACATTCTCTCTTTCCTACTTCCAGCTCGATGGCATTCATCTCCACCCGACCCCACCCCTCAATCGCTTCCTCTTCTCGTAACCTTGTCTCATTTGACACGTCTTCCTTGCCCCACTCATTCACCCCTCCCCGTCTTCGTCAAGTTTTCTTTAATTGAAGCAATGAAGGGAGCAGTACGAAGGAATGAGTATCACTCCGCTAGAAGGCTGTCCAATAATTCTCCAAATTTTACTTTATAAGTTAATATTAGACGTGAAATTTCAGGCTTCCTGGGCGGTGTAGGTGAGGTCTTCACTCTTCAGGGATGTTACGTAACCTCCGTTAGTAGTGACCGACGTTTCGGGACAGCGAAATATTAAGAGACGAAAAATTTAATAAAACTGGAAAAGGTTATGTGTGGCGCCCAGTCATTTATTTTCAAACCCGTTTCGGCCTTTGTAAAATTTTCTTCCTTCTAAACAGGAATGACTATTCTGCCCAAATATTCATACATACGTTATCAACACACGGCTTTTTCGCAGAAATTCAGATATGTGTTAAGTGCAGTGGAGGAATTTCCGCAATTGTGCTGTTGCGGTAAGGAAAAGTGAGACCGTAAGCGCGTCATAAAAGAATACGGTGTAAACTCGGCACTAAATGTGAGCAGTCAGCTTCAAGCCCCCGCCGCTTCATCTCCAGGAAAACAGCCCCTTTTACCAATCGAATATAAGGTCGATCTTCCTTGATTTCATTAATCTGGTGAATATTATATTTTATGTACCTATTCGTATGCAAATTGCTCCAAACCCCTGTTCTTTCATCCGTCTTACGAAAAAAAATATATCCCACAACATATCTCTCTCTCTCAAAGATTTTGAAGACTTATTCTTTCCTAAAATAACTTTCACTGCTCTTTAAATTAAAAACGATTTGTCATAAACACAAATAATACTCGAGCAGATTTTACTGGCTTTTTAATAGATGCACACCAAATTTTGCAGAAAACCAGGCTTATTACTCACAAATATTTGCAGAGGAAGGCAATAAGATATTACAGTAAGTTGTTATCGCTAAATCACATATATAAAGACTTCTTCCAACGGTCGACGGCGATCAAGTGACACTATCGTGATATATCAGTACTGTCTTGTGACGGCACAACATACACGACAGACAATTCCAAAATTTAAGAATCCAGCATCTGTTTGAGTTACAAAATTTAAGTCCTCTTGAACAGGGAATTCACGTTGATTGTCTGGCTACGACGTCACAAGGGATCATGATCAGGAGGAGGAGGAGAAGGAAGAGGAGAAAGAAATGGAGGAGGAGGAGGAGGAGGAGGAAACAATCGTCAGTGTTTTAACTCACTGTCACTCAAACAGAGAAATGTGTTCAGTGTTATACAGGATACCAGCAATTCTTTGGCGCAGAACAAGAAGTGATAGGTACCATGCCTACAGCAAGATGGTGTTTATGAATCGACTGATTCAGAATATGGTTGAAAGAAACGATAGAATAAGAAACAAGGACACGGGAGAAAAAAGGACGGGCGAAGTATCTTATTGTAATTAGTCGTCAGAGGTCTCTTCTTCTACCCCTCCCCCCCTACCACCTTCTCATTCTCATTTCTGCATCCAACGCCCCCTCCCTCTTGTGCCCTCTGCCTTCCAATCTAATTTCGTACTCATTCCCCGTATGCTCACTTTTTTTAAACGCTTTTCCCCTCCCTCAAACTACACTTCTTCATCTCTTTCTGTATTTGGTTCCAGTCCTCCACTCTTCTTATTCAGGCATTGCATTAGTATCCTCTTACTGCCTAATCAAATACCTGTTCATTATCAATAAATTAATGTACAACACAGCGTCGAGGTCTCATTCTTCTGGTACGGGACGCTTGGTTACAAGGTAATTGGTTTGCAACGTTTCGAGATCACATCTTCTTCTCGGAACGCCGGGAATAAAGGACCCTGCAAGAACGAAGACCTCAGCTACGCCACAGTGAAAGCCTAAAAACTCAAAACCAGTGGACATTCACAGCCAAATCATCCGGAGTCAATACGTTGTAAATTTGGAGATTACAAAGAAAATAATTTCATGTTCTACATTCTTTCTCATATTATTTTTATTTATTCTTATTTTTCCTCCTACCGTCTCCTTCTCCTCATTTTTCCCTTATTCTTCCTCCGCCATTCTTCAGTTTCTTCTTACTTTTACCATCGGCAACGTTAAATAAACTCAGGTCCACCAGCTGCAGAAATTAAAAGTACGCCTGCAGATACACTCCACACTTTCACGTACCTCAACAGAGTGCTGTTTAATTGGGCGCCGTGCAAACGTTACCTTCAACTTTCATTCTATTATATCTGCTGTCTTATTTTTATATAATTTCTCCCCTTCTCTCCTACTTCTCCGTCCTTACTTCTTTAACCCCCTTAAATTCTTCACATCATCTTCCTCGTCCTCATTATTACTATCATTTGGGACTCTCGGACTATGCCCGGTGTTGTAAAGCGCCCACAGCAAAGGCTCTGAACCAACTATCAGCTGGGGCTGCATCAGGAAATTCTGAAATGGGTGTATAAATCCGGGAACTTGGTAGTGGTTATCAGCCTCTTCGTCAGATAAGTGGATTTCATCATCGAGAAATTTTCCGATGATGGAAAAGGTGCTTAGGAGGACCACTTTCTGGGTCTGGGACAGGAGATATCGTTGTAAATTTAGGGTAGTGTGGCTTTGATTAAGCGTGTTAGGGATCGCACCGTAGCAGACAAGACCTGTCGAATAAAAATAAACTTGTTCATGTGCCACTGTTGTGTAATTTAAAGACCAAATTCTGATTTTTGCGTTGTTTTTCTGTAATTGTGGCTTATAGATTACGGGTTCATGGAATATCTACGTAAATGAATGCAGCTTCATTGTTTGTCCTCCCAGTCGGTGTTATGTCTGCCCGATTGAAAGAAACAGCTTTGTGCGTGTTTTATAACAACAACAATAATAATAATAATAATAATAATAATAATAATAATAATAATAATAATTTAATTTAATTTTCGCATCTGAACAGTTGTGAATTTGTGACCCGAAATGAACGTAAATCTTACTAAATTTTTAATTTGGCTGGTATACCTAAAGACACCACAGTTCACTCTGTACAACTGAAAACTCAATCACAATTCATACCAGGCGTTAAAGATTAAATATTTTGAGCGCCACAAGTACAGAAACATGCTCGTCAGGGTTTCTGAAAATTATACGGTATTAAATTATATAAATCACATAGAAGGGGAGTGGATGTAGCATTTAGATTAGACAATGTAGGCTTCCGTGCTGCAACCCGCTCATCAGCGAAGGGTCGCAACATCTGAGACAAGGATTCGAATGGCAGCAGCCCTCCGAAGAACGACAGGGCTCGGGATTGAAGGTGACAACCGAGAAATAAGTTTCTGGATCCACCATTCTCACTACTCCTCTTTTTTTGTTACTGTCTCGCATACGTCTATCAAAAGACATAAGACTAACTACGCCTTTGCAGGCAACACAACTTATGTGACATGTTAGAGAGGTTTGTGTTGTTTTGAAATAGGCCTTAAATTAAAAGCCGCTAATTACAGAACTGCTATTGTTGCGCAAAATAATTGGTTTTACATTTACTCTTTTGTTAAGCGGAATTCTGATTCTTCTTAAAATTTCATATCGAAAGCCAGTTTCCCTGATTTTGACAATTCAAGGATTTCCTCAGACGCTCCAGGTAACTGTTGAGATGTTACATCAACGAGGCCCAAGTTTTATTCTTCTTGTCCCTTACCTTCCGTCTTTCACGTCATTTTGCATACCGTGATTATACTGCGTAAAATATTCAGTTAAGAATAGTCGAAAGTAGCATTGGTCAACAAGCGCACAGTAACTTACTTCCTTACTTACTTACGAGGGTTGGAACTTTAATAGTGGCAACTATTTATTTACAACTGATACAAAATAGATACATGTTTCGAAGTTTTACTGTCCTTCAATG
>JGI20166J26741_10626670_pt1 | contig 15497 bp, 10 predicted proteins | sample TergutCu122P5_FD_26741 | JGI IMG/M metagenome (IMG submission 26741)
CCCTTGCGGTACACCTGACGTTACTCTAACTTCCTCTGATAAGTGCCCTCCTACCCTGACTCTCTGCGTGCGACCTAATAGGAATTCCTTTATCCATACATCTACCATAGAAACCACCCCGAATTTGCAATTTTCGTAAGCAGCCGGCCATGAGGAACTAAATCAAAAGCTTTCGAAAAGTCAATTATAATAGCGTCAATACTGTCTCCGTTGTCAAGAGAGTCCGCAATGTCTTGGCATACTGTGATTAGTTGACTTTTGACTCTTAGTGTAATTTTTCGGAAGGGAGCGGAAATTCATTTATGACTTTTGGGTTTTGCGGTATTGCAAATTTTGAGCACAATATATTGTGATCACGTCCCGGTGAGAATTAAATCTTCATATATAATTCACGTTAATTTTCTTTCGTGCCAGTACCTTTCTTCACTCCGAAGTGACGTATTATTCCATTTGTAAATCCTGGAAAAATGTCGGTGCTAATCTTGACAGAAACATTACAGGAAAGTTCATGAAGGAAGAATAGAAACCAAGGCCTTCAGAACATCTATTGTAGTCCATTTTCTACTCCGAAATGAGCGATTAATTGTTAGGATGAAATAAACAATCCATACAGCAATCGTTAAACCTATAATATCTTACGCCTGCCTCTTCTAGATATTTACGACAGATACTTGTCTTCAAAAATTGCAGCACTTGCAAAACCATGTTTTCAGCACGAATAGTGAAATTTCAAGAAGCCTACCGATCCGCAGTTTGAATTTGTAAAACATTCTCGCATTTCCTTATAGAGGATGTTATTTCACAAGGTTTCCAGTTACAAAATTTACATATTGTCAGTGACTTGTTTTATAAAAGAATACACGAATAAATAAATGCATCTGTAACTTCGGTGGAAAGATACTGAAAGGGTACAGCCGAAGTACTTAGATTAAATCTTGTCCCAGTGCCACTTTGTCCACATCAGACACCCAAAACTCCCAGCCTACGATCAAACCCGAATCTTCGGGGCAAGAGGTCGGCGACTACACGTCTGAGCTAAGAAACGACCTATGATTTTATCACAAAATATAGCAAACAACAGACAGAAGTCATACAATCATGCGAATGATTACTTTGCAACCCTGAAAAAACTCAGAGCAATGTAAATTACAGAGATAATATGTTATCTGACAACTCGCATCACTTTTCTTTCAGACTCTTTCGAATGACGGCACGCAGCATAGCGTTTTAGTCATACACTGCAGAGCTCCCCACACCCTCCCGCTTATTCTTTTTCGTTGTATGGAAGCCAAGGTTTGAAATGGAAACAAGCGAGAAAATACATAAATAGTAAGTTAACAAATTTTACAACAAGAAGTAAAAATATACATAACTGAATTTCATAACTCACATTATCCAAAATCATTATATCCTTCTGCTCACTAACCGCTTCATTTACTTCCAAACGAAATAATAAACAGAAGGAAACTTCTAAGAATTTCTTTTAACTGAAATGAGAAACGCAATACTAATTCAACCGCAACGCTTTGCGAGCTGGCATTTTCTTACACCATGGTCCGAAAACATATTTTTAAATTCTGGATGGTGAAGTAATTTCCCACGATTCATCGACTAGAACAAGACACGACAAAGTTTGTTCGTATCAGCAATCGGCTTGACTAGTTAGAAGATGGTTGGGGAAGGGCGGGAGGAAAAGGAAAGTTCTATGTGCGCTGAGCGTGTAACCTGTCCCACAATAAAAGTTTCCACACACCTGTTAATTATAATAGATTATTGCACAACACATATAAGAAATGTGATGAAAATGGTCTCTTTCGGCTCGCAGACACTGTCACTTCTAATCGACATGTTATTGATTGCATGTAGAAATTCTGCCGGTGAAATTTTTACATATGGCCTGCAGCGCGCGGCTTATTATTATACATTTTATTACTTAACTTCCCCCACAAGTGAAAATCGAAAGCGTGCCTTGAGATGTCGTGAAAGACGAGGACACAGAGTTGTGCCCATCACTCTGCTACTTGAAGACTCTTTAAACAATGCATAGAGTTATTTTTATACTATTTATTACGTGCAACATAATATACTCATTTTATTAAACAACCAACTACTTGCACATACAGCGCATATATACATATGATATTCCCTCCTACATGTTTTGGCGGTCGACCGCCATCATCAGTAACACCTAAATCCTGTATCATTTAAAACCTAATTAAGCCATTTTTTGTTACTTATACCGTTCATTTTCTTATATTCAATATATTAACCAACAAATGCACTTAATAAAATACTACAAAATACAAATCATAAAACACCACAAGTGTCAATTCCTACATGTTTCGGCACCAGAGTGCCATCCTGAGGGGGTCTAGGAACACAAAGATACACAATTCCAACACTCCACTGCTGGTATTAATCACCCTCACTGTTATCTCTAAGGTTTTAAAGTGTTAAAATTCTAGAATACATGAAGTTGACAATTATAAGCCCACATTGTTCTGAGACAAACACCATATGATAGTGAGCCTCTTCCCGTACAAGCTGACAGCCGTTTATATTATTCTTTGGAGTATGTATACAGCTGTGTGTATACATATGTCTGCATACAGATGTCTGTATACTTGTTTTAGATAATAATACAAACGGCTGCAAGCTTGTACGGGAAGAGGCTCACTATCATATGGTGCCGGTGTAACAGCAATGTGGGCTTATAATTGTCAACTTCATGTATTCTAGAATTTTAACATTTTAATACCTTAGGGATGACAGTTAGGGCGATTAATTCCTGAAGTTGGATTTTGGACTTGTTAATCTTTGTGTTCGTAGACTCCCTCAGGATGAAACTCCGGTGCCGAAACATGTAGAAGTTGACTTATAATGAACTGTGTTTTATGATTTGTATTTTATTCTATTTTATTAAGTGCATTTGCTGTTTAATATATTGACTAAAGAAGCCATTGTATGTGTAAGTATATAATTTAAGACGATATAAAATTGTTACCGTTTATTGTAAATACGAGTAAAACGTATTAGAATGACGTGTTTGATTTAAAATTCATTATATGTTTTTCAGACCACCTAAATATATTGGACTGCTACGTAAATACTGGTATAGGTTAATCTTGATTTACGATGTATTTATGTGGAAAAGCACTTTTTACTCTAGCAGGTATTCTACTCTTCTACCCAGAGGATTCCAGGAAGTTAAGGTTCCCAGATTTCATGACAGCGGCACAGGATGGTGGTAAGGTTGTCAGCCTTAAGCACCGGCCGCCTTTACCCCCAGGAAATAGACCTGGTACTCATTTCTGTTAGAGGCTGAGTCGACCCCAGGACCATAGTGCGAACGGAAGGATTATGCCACTGAAAAATTCCAATGACACCATCGGGAATTTTTTTTTGTGTCAACGAAGCTTTATTGGTCAAGCATAAAGGTGAAGCTAGATTTCTGAAAGAGATAATGTCAGGGTAGTTCAGATGTCCATACTCTCCCTCAAGTCCATCGTACGACTGCAGCGACCGACTTGAGTGTCGAAGCATCGGGCCACACGCATCCCGGCGGGAAGGCGTGGCGCACTGGGCTGGAAGATAGACAAGACACCTACAACATTGTCAAATAATTCCCGACCCTCTTTAGGCGCTGCGGTAGGGAGTGTGCCTTCCAGCGTGCCCGCCGCATGAAATCCGCATAGTCCAGCAAGGTGGGCTGGTCGTAGTGCTGCACACGAAAGTAGACGAAGAAAGCCAGAATCCATATCTCTGACGGGGCCAGAGGTTGAACTGAGGTCGGAGGGGCCAATCATTCGGAATATAGCAGGCGTTGATGCGGAGTGGGATAGGCGGCGGCGTTTGGTGGATTGGGAGGACGTTCATTCAGACTCCATTTGCGAAGCCACGTCGCCATGACAATACCAGGACGGGCGCCTTGCACATACATTCTGCTCAGCAAAAAGGCCCTACACATGGACGCAATGTCCAGCAATTCCAAACCACCGTCCGTATGGCGAGATTGTAAGGTGGAGGTGGGAAATCTGAACGTGACCCCTCGTCATATAAAATATGTGACGGCTGCAGTGATCTGTTGTATGCCCAGTCGAGGTGCGGGGAGGACCTGAGCCCCGTACCATAACCGTGCTAGTAAGAAGACGGGCATAAAGTATTCTATGTGCGAGACACAGATTTCGAGGATAGGAGTCCTTTGCTTGTAATTCTACCAGTACGACAAGTTGGGTCCACGAGGCGGAGACGGTCTGTCGTAATGTGCCCCAGTATCCTCACGTGGTGACGGCATGGGATACCAAGGATGTTGTCGGAGGCGGACCATCGTCCAATGGGTAGAGCCCGGGACTTGCGCGGGTTAAGTCGGGCACCGTAGGCCCTCTTAAACGGTTGTATGGCCTCTTGCACAGTTGAGAAGTCAGCCACAGTCAGACAGTTACATAATCCGCATATGCAACGACGGGGACAGGTTCTGAGCACAGCCCTATACGTACTCCTGGAAGGCGTTGTTGCAACATGGTGAGGAAGGGCTGAAGGCATATCGTGTATAGGGCCATTATGAGCGGGCACCCCTGTCGAACACAGCGACATATCGGGATAGGACCGTGTAGGTGACCGTTTATATGCACGAAGGAGGTGGAATCGGTGTACAGATTCTGGAGTAGAGTGACAAAGTGGTGGCTGAGGCCATAGCTACGAAGTATCGTGAACAAATACTCATGAGCTATGCTGTCGAATGCATGTTTAAAATCAAGAGTGAGGATAAGCAGCGGGAGATATACATTTTCTGCTTAGGCGGCCACGTCCCTCACTGTGGCCACGGCGTCAAAAATCGTATTACCCGTTACCAAACAGTATTGCGTGGATTCGAGATGCAAGTCACATGAGTGGTCGGAGCCGTCGAGAAAGGATGCGTGTCAGAAGTTTATAATCGGAGTTGATGAGCGTTATCGGATGACGGTCGGCCGGCGTAAGCATTGGGCCGTGGTTTGGCAGGCAGACAATCGTTCCACGTTTTTGTTGTGGGGTAATAGCTCCATCAAAGAACATGGTGTTGAGAATACGGCGGAGATCGTCCCCATAATGGTCCTAACAGCTCTGTAAAATTAAAGGCCGAGGCTTTCGCGGCCTGGAGCTCTGTTTCTCCCTCCTGAGTCAATGGCTTTTTGTATTTTCTCTAAAGTAAATGGGGATTTATAGGTGGGCACAGGGCTTGACGGTTGCTCGGCACGGACCAAATTGGTGAAGACGTTAACACACTCGAAGTCAACGTTTGAATTGCGGTATTTCGCCCGAAAGAAGGTCACGAAGGCGGAGGCGATGACAGGGGAGACGTCGGAATAGCACCGTCGTCGTCCCATACACTTCGGACAAATCTGGTGGCGCGTCGTTTGTGCCTACGTATAAGTTGATATAAGGTGGGCGATTACCCGAGAAGATTGTCGGTAGCGGCGGTGTCCAGCATGCTCATCCGCAGTCTCTTAGTATGCAATCGTACGAGTTTGGTTTTTAAAATGGTGTAAGGCGGCTATTGCACCTGGGTTCGTGTTCGCCGCTCTTATGAATTATATATGCACTCGTAATAGAAGTCTTCTAGAAGACGAAGGTCGCGCCTGCTTTCAGTCTCCATACTTTGGAACATCTGACGAAGGCGTCTTTCACAGTCACACCCACCATAAGTTGATGTTAGTGTACCGGAGTTGTTGCTTCTAGCGTATCCAATGTTGTTTAATGGTTTCCATCACATGGTCCGAGGTAAGTTTATCTCGGTTCAGTTTCCACGTGCCCCTTCCTCGCCTGATGACCAGCGTACTCCAGGACAAGCGGAGCACCACGGCAAAGTGGTCTGTGAAGGCGGCGGCGACGGTAGGTGACCCGTCGTCCGAGCCAGTAGGTCACCCGACAGATAAAAACGGTCTATCCTAGTCGCTCCGTGTGTGGTGTGATGTATGTAGCCGTTACTGTCGGGACGTGCCTGCCACGCGTCGCGTAGTGCGTAGTCCTGTACCAATGTCGCCAGGGAGCGGCTGAAGGAGCCGTGCCCGGTGGAATCAGCAGCCTCCAGTACGCAATTAAAGTCACCTCCCACTAGTATGTCGTCAGAGACGGATTCCAGAGGGAAGGGAAGGTTGTTGTTGAAGAAGGCCTCCCGTTCCGATCGTTTGGATTTGCCGGAGGGGGCATATATATTTGATGATAAGTAGCGTTCCGAGTGTTGCTGCTATGGCGCGGCCGGAGGGGATTCTGGAAAGGTTAGTAACGACTATGGTATCATGTGTAAGGACGGCAGTCCCACGTTGTGATGTGCCGATGTTGTAGTGGATAGTATAGCCTTGAAAACCAGTAGTGAAGGGGCGCGTCATCGCTTTCATAAATAAGATATCTATGTCGTGCAAGCGGACGAAAGCATCCAACATGTCTTTACGTAGAGGGGACGATAATCCATTGATATTCAGTGTTGCTATGCGTAATGTGTCCATATGGGGTGGCAAGAGGGGGAAGAAAAGGGGAGTGGTAATCCTTTAGTTTTTTCTTTAGAAGACACGCGAATCGTAGTCCTGTTGCGTCTCCGGTCTTGGGAGTTTTCGCTGATCTTATCCACCCGTAATTTCATCCGTGTCATGCCGGTCCTAAATAAGTCCGCTGGCGCATGCTCGGTGCGGGAGTCAGGGGAGGTATCAGTTTGCGCTTGGTTCTCGTCAGTGTCGACTGCATAGGGGGTGGGGTATGGTTGCGAGTTGTGGAAGTCTTGAAGTTCGGCGGCGGGCTGGGGGGGGGGGGGCCACTGCTTAGCTGCGGCAGGGACGTCCTCCGAGGTTCTTGCCCCTACTGATGGATTCTGATCGAATTCGGGGTCTTCGTCGGCTCATTTCAGGGGGTTAGGGGTACTACAGACCTGGTTAGAGGTCGCGGTCATGTGGCTGGGTGGCGCGTCACAAGTAGGCTGCCGGCCTTCTAAAGAGGCAGGTACGGGCTCCCTTTGGCCATCGCTGGCGGCGGAGGACATCATCTCCCCCACCGCCTGTGATCCGGGGTCTGTGTCCGTATTTACAACGTCCGAGGTGCCGGGAATGTCTACGGATGTATTCATGGCGGAGACGATGTTGGCCCCGGTGTGGTAAACCGGGGCAGGTGCCGTGGTCTTCGCCCCCCCTTCGTTTTTGGCAGACATGATACACATGTTCGGTGTCGCCGCAGCCATAACATGTTTGCGGCTGGCCATCATATGATGTGAGTGCCCTATACTCAGTGACGGTGATGTATGAGGGAATGTGTTTTTTCAATGTCATCATGACAATCCGTACCCCATTTGAGACAGTGTATCGATAGTGCTTTGCCCAGGTTTCGCCTTCGATTGACTGAACGTCTAAATAATGGGAGAGGGCCATCCGTATGGTAGTAATGGGGAGTTCCGGGGGCAGGTTGGCCAGTCGAATGCGTCTCGTTCCCATCCCAGCAATCATGAGTCGAACAGAGGAGATTTCGCCCGTGGTGTGCTTGTAAACAATTTCTCCAATAGTGGCATTCAGACATCTGAATCATTAGGACAGAATGTTCGGATACCTGTAGCTGCGAGTGAATCCACTCGTGTATGTCAAGGGCAGTCAGACGAGGGCTGGTAGGATCGAAGCAGCAAGCCAGAGTATTCCGATATTCACTCATTGCAAGGGCTGTTGTAGCGGCCTCCGTCGGTGTATTCTGCATGAAGTGTTGCGTACACGGCACAACAAACACTCACTGGCACTAGCTAGGAAAGTTGCACAACACACCCTTTCACCACCGCTGCTTAGAGCGAGCTGTTTCCGAACCCGCGACCTACCGGTTTGTAGCGTAGTGCCTTAAATACTACGCCACCGCGCGCCCCTTGTTTGATATGTGGGCTGTTGAAAAGTCTTGCTAAGAAAATGGGAACAGACCCTTGCAGTCGGACATATATCACACCACACACCAACCCCAGAATCACGTAATGACGCTTAGCGTATTTCATGTAACCACTGCGACGGAATCAAGTTTCATTATTTATCCCATGACGGTACCAATCACAAAATTCTGTCACTCTTCACGAACTGGATCGTAGGGTTTGCCAACTACAGCTGTTTAAACACAGGGGGTGCAAACGCAGCAGTTTTGTTGCATTTTCTGCTAATTATGAAGTCGTGCCTTTACTGTGTAAGATGATCCAACTATTTCCTTCGAGATACCTCCAATATAGAACAAATTTCATCTAGTTTTTCCCCATTATCTCATGTTTTCTGCGTGTTCTCGTAGTGCCTAGAATGGAGCCTGTTGCTTAAAATCTCATCACGTATTTATAAAATGTTCTTCATTTTGCACGGAAAAAATTTCATTTAAATTTACGACGACATTTCTTATTAGGAGGGGTACGCGATAAAACACTGCACTACAAGCCGGAACGTCGCGGGTTCGAATCCTAATGGGGTCATTGAGATTATTCATTGGCTTAATTCTTCCGGGGTTTTCCGCACTTCCTGGAGAGTAATGGTCGCCTATGAGTGAAGCTCACAATCTTACCACCTTCATGTGCTGACTGTCTGGAAATTGTGGGATCCTCAACCTTCTGAAGCCCTAAGGGCCTGTCCAGACATGTACAAGGACACCTTTACCTTTATCTTCTTAATAGAAACTCTATTAGGTTATGTATCATATATATAAACATGATTTGCCCCAATGGATTTCGCATGGCGTTTGTAGGAGACGCATAAAAAAATGACTGACTCTCTATAATGCTACTTGGGAAAGGTCCAGTGATTGTGCAGATTTTAAATTTTAAGCGAGCCGATGGGAAGTGACTAGCGACAATTATTAGAGGTTTAACTTGGCGATGGCTAAGCATACGGACGTTCAAGTCCGTCAGTTGCTGTTGAAGGGGAAATTCCAAATACGGGTTAAGACTTAGCTTTTGTGTTATTAGTTGAAGGCTACAGGATAAAACAGAAAATGCATTCATGCACAGCACTTCCTTTTGCTGCAACATTTTATTGTTGACACAAAAATACTGGCAAATAAATGTTGAGAATTATACATTTTACAAAATAGGAAGAGTAACCCTGCCGAAAATCCAAATATGGACTACCTTCAGAATTTGTGTAAAGTCTGGAGAGAAAGCTTCGGAAAGCGAGAGTAATATTTGGCGTACACAATAATATAAGTAATACAAAATGCAAAGCATAACACTTGTAACTGCACTATTTCTACCAAACAACTGTGTCACTCAACATTTTATTCACAGTAATTCAGTACATTCTCCTTCCCAGCACGGTATAGTCATTACGCTCTTATGTAACACACATCATTGCTTGGAACCGAAAGTTCTTTAATGTCTTCGAAGCAGCACAGGTGAATATGAGGCAAGACAGTCATCGGCCTGAGGCTTCTTTTTTCAGTAGGGAAGTCCAGTTCGCTGTCCCTGGCATGTAGGTTTACGTATTCATTTTCATTCTCATGAGATTCTATTTCGGATGACTTTTCTGTGGCGTTGGCCATTTTGTTTACAGATCAGCATCTGTTCTGAAAATGTCTACACCATCAGGGCATACAGGGGGAGTTAGCTATAACCTCGGCGCTGACAGGATGTGAGTGGATAGTTTGACGCTCCGGCTACTTAACTGCCAGTACAACACCGACTTCCGTTAAATAAGTGGATGGATGGGTCCCAGAGCCGGTCTGAAGGGTTTTAAAAAGAAAAGAGAAGAGAGAAGATCAAAAGAAAACTACAATATCATAAAAAATACGCCATTACGAATGAGATTTCCAAGACCTCATTAGATATCTTGCAATTTGAGAGGCACACAATACGATTACCATGCCAGTGACCGGCTTAAAGTTTTTTGTCTCATTTCCGGTAGTTTGATTGTCGCTAGTTCCGAGTCACAGCATCAACTACAAGCTTAGTCATAAACATCGACAAGACTTCAGAACAGATGATTTCGTTAGTTGCGCTCAACGATAGCAAATTATGAACAGGAGGTATTTATAATACTTATATAAGGAAGAATTTATACAAAAGGGTTGTAATAAATTTAGAAGTCGGTTTCCCTGTGTTAAAATTCCTTTTAAATGAAGAATATATCAATCGGTGAACAAATTCCTAACAGATATTAGATATATCGGAGCGTGCTTTAAGAATCTCCATTAAATTCTATAAGACAGTCATCCCAGGAACCACGTGCATTAAAGTGTTCTGTACAGAGCTACATCATTGTTGCTAGTGAAGCCATTGAAATTTACATTTCTGCCAATCACCAACAGGCAGAAAATTTAACGAGACTACGGGTTTTTAGATGATTCTGTAAGGCGGCGTCTTGAGATAAATTCAATTGATTGCTAATTTATTTTGCAGACGAGGCAAGGTTTCAATTAAAAGAGAGTTTAAATAAGCAAATTAAGAAATACTAGTCGGCAGATGGTCAAAGTCTAATACGTGGGGTGGCGTTACATGAAGTTAAGAGGGCTGTCAGTGCAATGAGAATAATCGAACCAAACATGTTTTCGGATATAATAAATTCAGATAGTAAATGGGATCAATTCTCGCACTAATTTTTTGGAAATTTAAATTAAATGGAGCAGGGACAAGTGTTCTGCAACAAGGCGGTAAAATAGTCCACAAAAGTGTACAATTCAATGGCCGGCTTACCTAAAATTACTGGGGACGAAATGATTAGACGTCCCTTCAAGTATCCTGCGATGTGACGCTGTGTCGTTGGTTGAGGGGTTCCAGATGTCCCTTTGAAATATAGGAGCCACTTACCCAGCGACAAAGTTTAGGATCCTAGAAGGCTAGAATCCCCAGCAAACCGGTGTAAAAGCCTCAAATCCCGTACATTTTGCAAAATAGTTTATTTATACAAACGTTACAACTAATCGTATCATATTATATTGCATAATAAGTGGCTACATTTTTCGACCAATTACACGGTCATTCTCAGTCATCTGGAACATATAAAGTTAAAATCCCAGTTGCAAAGGTTTTGAGGTCAGAATGAGATCCTTGTCAATTTGGTGAGCTTTTTCATCCTATAAGGAGTCATGTGACTATTATATTTTGGGATATTTCAAGTCAGTGTTTAAAGAACAACAACAAACACACACAAGAAAATCTCAGAGAAATTATCATGTGCACAGTATGGGCAAACGACGGACACGAAGCAGGAGTTATTTGTACAAGTCATCAAACATGTCTGTGACTTTAACAAGGTCATTCTTAACGCCCGCAGTAATATACAGTACGTTATATCTAGGTATAGTTATGGATGATTCTTGTTACTGTAGATTCTATGAGCGGTAAGCTTATCTACTTTATAATGGGGTGAAGTCAGTCAAACACAATAATAGTAATACTAAACATATAATGTGATAGCAGGGCTACATATTTCGACTGCTATCACATTATATGTCGAGTATTACTATTGTTGTAGACTTTTTTCAATGTACCAACTTAATGCACACTTCCTTTATTCTATAACAATATATATGTTACATTATAATCCTCAACATGTTTCGAGCAGTACCTTGCTCATTTTCAACAGGACAAATTGTATTATTACAGCCTCAGGTATCGTCGCTCTCTGTAAACGGCCGTACACTATGCCGGTTGAGAGAGGACTAAGTCGGCCGTTTACAGAGAGTGACGATACCAGAGGCTGTAAATTTGTCCTCCTGAAGATGAGCAAGGTACTACTTAAAACATGTTGAGGATTATAATGTAACATGTATTGTTATAGATTAAAGGATGTGCGCATTAAGTTGGTAAATTGAAAAAAGTCTATACTATGATGCACGGTCAGAAAAACATCAAATTACTATTGTTGTGTTTGACTGACCTTCACCCCATTATATTTTACAAACACTTCGGGATGGAACACCTCAAGTTTAAATTATCTACGTTAAGTTCTACACTCCGTGTAAGCTAATTGCAAGAGGCATAATCTGTTATAAAAGGTCTGGCCTGACAAGGAACTAAATAAATTATACATAGCAAAACGTTTACTTAGGAAGGGATAAAAGAAAGAGTAGGCAGAGAGGAGACTCCATGGCGGCTGTGGCTGCAAGGGTCACTGCATATTAAGAACTGTTTATGACCTCCAAAGGCCCAGCTACAAACCAAGACGGACATTCAGTTACAAAGTAACTTCGACTTGACTTCACCTTTGAAGGTTAACGTTCCAGGACGGCGATGAAGGTGTGACATCACACTTTATGCCATTGTTGTTCTTTGTACCGACGTAACTATAGAACTAACCAAGTACATAGATCAGAATCCTTATTGAGAAAGGAATTCCCCAAGTCTTTTGGAATCTGAAGGTTAATTGCCGTGTTCACAACAACGTGTCTCTTCTTTGCATTCTCAGTCAGATGAATTCAGTCAAGGCCCTCCACTCAGATTTCTTTAAAATCAATTTTAACATTATCCTCCCTTCTACGTCTAGGTCTCCAAAGTTGTTTCTTTCCTTCCGTCATCCTCACAAAGAAACTGATTGTTCTTCCCCTAGCGTGCCACATGTCCTGCCTATTTGATCCTCCTTGACTAGATAATGTGAATAATATCTGGTGAGAAGTTCACGTCATAATGCTCTTCATTATTGCAGTACAGTTTATTTCAACAAAGGGAGGCCGGTGGGTTCAAAGAATGGGCACTTCCATTAGTTTAATACAATAATGTTGTGAAAGAAAGAACATTAATTACGTACTTGACTAGATGATGCAGGAAACAAGCCAGCATGCAAGTAAGGAATTGACTGCAGAGGTATACTGCACTTCACGGAGTGACACGTGGGGTCCGCTACCATGGGCACAGAACTGAGCGAACTCTGTAAAACAGCCGGAGACCTACTCACTCTTCCGTCAATCGACCTCCATACTGTCTGACGTCATATCTGATTCGAAGGTTCCCATAGCAACCGTTTCGAAACTAATGCAGGGCAGTGGCGGCAGTAGCAGAACGTTGAAGAGATACTTCATATGTACTCTCCTGAATTCATTACATTGTTGCAATGAAAAAATCAAATTAAAAAAATAATGATTAAAAATTAACTGTTTCATTTGGTACGTAATATAATTGCTAAACATTAGCAATCGAAACGACACTTCAGAGAGTCTCTACTTGCTCTCCATTGACAATCGCGAACGTCGTAATGCGCTGTCATCGCTTGATTGCACTTCTGTGACATAATTTTTGCAAGCTATGTACCTATCTACGTAGATTTAAAAGACTCAGTACAGAAAACATTAACTCACGGTTAGTTTTTGTCTATAATTTAGGCAACACATCACTTTAAAATCAACAATGAATTGAAAAAATTACCTAGTACATAGTTCTTATCTGTCACTCAATTATTAATACTGTTGTCTCTCTTACGACAAGGCCATAGCCTCTTCCGAAGTGAGTTCTCCACAGAGTTCGATCTAGTGCTTTCTCTTCCAACTTCCATTAAACTCTCGTTTCTTTAAGGTCACCTAGTAACTGCTTACGTCTTCTTCCTCTTCTTTCTGCCCCTTCTACATTTCCTTATGACTTTTTTATCTGTCATAAAATAATTATGCATACACAGGGAATCACACCTGGCGGCGATTAACGAAACGTCTTTAGACTGTCAGAGCATACAAACACAGCATCAATAATCGCCGAAAGGTCTGGATTGTTTTGTGTCGTGACACTTTTTGTTGGTGAAGATATCAACCTGTTGTCCGATCACTGGGTCTGTGATCCTCAATCATTTTCTCAAGTGTACTGCTTCGTAAGTGCACTAGCCGTTGGCATGACTTTGCGTTTCGGACCCGAGCCGGAGCGTTCACAAAATTTGATTTCGCTCTTCTTCACAATTATTTTTTCAGATAATAGATGGTCGATTACCACACTTCTTTCCCGGTGTTGTGGCCAAGAAAGTTGGTTTAACTTTTCTTATCCCCTCGGTCTTACTACCGGGTAAGTATTTGTGTTTTATGTTAATAAGTATGTATCTTTCTGAACCAAGTGTATAAAAGAGGAAGAGTGTTTTGTGTGTTAGTTACTACTCATGTACGTACATCGTCTTATTATTTATTTGCATGTATAATAAATCGTTGTTATTCACCCGCCGCTATGTTTACGTTGTGCACTTGCCTGCCTTTACGTTCCCTCACCTTGTTTCTGTATGGCGGGGAGGCTCTGTAATTGAAATCTGTGCTGTGCTTTAATAAAACAGATTTGTGTATGAGAAATAATGACCCTGGCCACATCACTGAAGACTTGACACACGACTTACTTGTATTCAAATTTGCAAAGGCGAGGACGTGAAGAAAAAAAATCCCTGTAAAGTTCTTTATTATCTAATATACAAATTTTCTAAGGACCTAAGCGTAAATGCTTTGTTTCTTGTTTCCTCCTGCCAACTTAATAGAGACTATCACTGTATTATGTAAATCCTTTCTGGTATAATTTCGTTACTTACCGTGGAAGCTGCAGTGTACGCCATGTTCAAGTATTGTGGTAGAGATTTTGGATCCTATCTAAACTCATGTAATATAGCAAACAAATGCACTTGTGTAAAAATTTCTTTTTTACTTTTTATTAATCACCACCGTGATTTGATTTCTCTGTGCGATCATCATCATGGTGGGTTTACAGGAGTAATAGGAATATAACAAATTACCAAATTAGGTAAGTGTATCATTCAACGTTACAATGAAAGCCCAACAGGCAAAATCAGTTCATCCATACAAAATCCACAGAAGAAATTGCTTAGAACCAATGCTGCAATCTGGACTCAATCACTTAACCCGTAAATACATACATATTACTATTAATGACATTAAGCCACAGGATATTAACACTAAAAAAATTTCTGTAACATATAGCCATCCATTGTAACTTTGAGTGGTTCCACTTAAGTAATTTGGCAGTTTGTTATATTCCTGGTATTCTTGTACATTTAATCTGATGATGATCGCAAGAGCGGTCAAAATATGTTGGTGATTAATAATACGTGATAAAATATATTTTACACATTTGCGTTTATTGGTTTTATTTCATGAGTTTAAACATTCCTTTAATGCAGGGATATGGAACGTATTAAGTTCATTTGGATCCTATTTGAACTCTCAGTTCAATTAATTTTCCTAATTAGTTAAATAAACTTGAATTCATTAAAGTAAACGCAATTACTTAAATGCTGAAGAACAAAAGAAATGCAATATATGTTTGTAGCATCCCGAACGTAAAAATATCTAATAATTCCATCTAAAATGTAGTGAAGTTGACGTATTTTGAACAAGAGAGTACAAATAAAAATTGTATTCACGAAGAAATGGAGAGCAAATTAAGGCCAAGAGATCCTGCTCTCACTCCTTTTTTCAAATATTTTGCCTTCCCTTTAGGTATAAGAACAAGCGAAGAGCACAGTATTACCAACTAATAATCTGCAGGGAGGTAAAAATCCCGGCGAGATAATTTCTTGTTATGGTGCGGCCCAAAATTTGTGAGTTATGAAACCACTCTT
>JGI20166J26741_10627781_pt1 | contig 15495 bp, 12 predicted proteins | sample TergutCu122P5_FD_26741 | JGI IMG/M metagenome (IMG submission 26741)
TACCGAATTTTCAAGCACTTTTTGACTTCATACTTACACAGTCCAAAATCACAACTTTCCAGCTGTTTTCCTTGTATTGTGAAATATCCTTTACTGCGCGGATCAATTCTGTTGTAAACAATTCGTACTTCCGGATTGAAGAAATCCACTTCAACTGAAACAAATCAAATTATGCAATAATTCTGAGACGGAACGGACAATGCCGTTGCAGTGTTGCCCCATTGAGTTAGAATAATCCATAAAACCGCAAGGTGGGGGGAAGGATGAACTTCTTCATTCAGTCTTAGCATTATATGCCTGTGACTGTCGAGGTCCACATTCCGGCCGTATCACCTCCTTTCACTCTATTCCTACAACACTGGCAAGGCCGAACAACTTGGCATAAGACCGTCCCTACATATGTAAACATTTTACCCTCTGAGCAATATTTAGACTGATTTATGACCTTCTGGGGCTGGTGTCATATGATTTACTAGATGGGCACCTCAAATTTTGAGAAAAGTGCTCCTGTCACCTTTGTTCCCCTACAATAAATATAGAGGCAGTAAATTCCCCCGACACGACGGTGCCATATATTAAACTACACAGCGTCACATACCAGAGAAAGCTGTAACCTTGATAAGAATATTGTTCTGTTTTAATACCCAGCACTGACAGAGCTAGAACGCGGACCTCCAACCTTTTCATGGCAAAGGGCCACAACCTTGGCTGTCGGCTGGTTGACGGGCCGCACAGGGCAAAATAGCAATAAGCGGTACAACCGCTAACCGCCTGAGTTATTGTGCTATATACATGATTTTCAAATGTGGCCGCGGGCCTCATATTACAACCTGGTGGTTCGCCGTTTGGAGACGCGTGTATTAGCGGGGAGAACATTGGTTGTAACTGGTGCGTTGTGGTTGTGCTATAATAACAGCTCTGGGGCACTGAACTGACAGCCTGTGAACTTCACTTCGCGTATCATCAGTCTAAACATCCTCGTCCTTTCCATAAGCCTAGAAGTTTTATGGTACAGGACCCTATTTTATCTGACAACTCTCATTTGTCACTTCCTGCCGCTACTTCACCGTGCGTATGGACGGTCGGACGCGTGGGCTGCGTTAATAAGAGGGGCGTTCGGAAATTATGTGGTCTCATCTCCTTTGCAGCAATTTTATTAACTTTAGGCTTGATACTAAGCCACTGCTAGCCCAAAATATGTCCCCCCCCCCCAAGTACACACAACCCTGCCATCTCCTGCGGAGCTTCCGTTTGGCTTCACGGAACCATTCTTCAGCGGTGTCGCGACGCTCCTCCTGGTGTGACGTCTGTGCACTGTCCTTGTCACTGTTCAAACCCCGTACTCACTTGAACACGGTGCTGCCTGCAGGCGTTCTCTCTCCACAAGCTGCGGATAACCGACTGTATTATAACGCCTCCCTTCCACAGGAACCACTCGGTCCGTCTCTGTCCACGATAATCGCCTTCCATTTTGCGACTCTCATCCATCCGCTTTGACTACTAGACTTGGTACTGACGCAGCAGTTTTTCACAGGCACGCACGACTAGGGCCGTTCTGTGGTGGAAAGCTGTACTAGGTTTACACTATCCGACGATGACTCGCGCGATCTCACAGCGTTGTTTGCCGAAGGAGCAGCCCCTGTTCCAAATACTTTCCGAACGCAGGAAGTGGCAGCTGGAAGTTGTCAGATAAAATAATGAACCTGTACATACATACCTACGGAACGTATGTTAATTACCAAAGACAGACACTTACTCGTTCGCCCTGCCAGATCTCCGCAGTATTTTCGCTCTTCGATCTGCAGATATTCTGCGCCACAAAGCAGGCTGAAGTCTGTGAAGTTCAGACGGAGCCCGCAGACATCCTGTAAGACAGACAGATGGCAGCAGTGACTAACTGCAGCACACCGCAACTTCGGAGGCTCACAGCCGCTGTCATGCAAGAACAAGCCGCCAGTTTATGAAAATGGAAATTCACTGTCGCGTTCACAAGAGTTCTGTACTGGATTTCATCTTAGTCACGGAGAACTCAGCCCACGGTACATTTTCCTATGATCAATCTTAATATTATACTCGTACTTACCTGTTCGTCTCTGCCAACCAGTTTTCTCAAATTGCACAGGAAGAACTTGGCTATTGAGTGCGTACTACATGATCCGCCCTTCCCATCGTTTTCAGTAATATTAGGTAGGAGCTACAATGGTTCAGTCGGTATAGTGCCAAGGTTGCGGACTGTACAACCGAGGAACCGTTGTTCGATTCCCGACAGGGGCAAAGCTTTCGAAAAGCTTCCAGGGTACACACAGTCTCTTAGTTAATGGATACTGAATCAAAAAAGTGACCACACCTACAACCAGTCCAAAGGTTGAGAATGGGCCTTCATGACGAGCTGATGGACAACATTGCCTAATATTAAGCGGATTAACCGCAATTTTAAACTGGGCTGCCAAACAACGTGAAACATTAACTAACTTGGGTAACAAACGGCATGACTGACAAAAACGAGCGGTCGATATGTGAACCAGGAGCGGTTTGAAGTGTATCCAGCTGTGCCTCGCATGACACTAGCAGGTCTGCAGCATCAAGCCCAACCTATTACAGCTGTTATAATCACAGGAAACAACAAGAATGTGTGGGTACAATTCAGACACATGTAGTGCTAAATTAAGTGGTGTGGTATGTATAGTTACCGCTGTCACGTACAGTCCCTACAGGAGACGCACTTACAATGCTGCGTCGCAAGATGCGGTACACGCACGATCTGTGCACCATGGACCCCCTGCTGGTCAGGGTGAAGTGCTCGCCAACCGTGACCTGTCCGCAGTCGGCTGGAGGTGGGCCTTCAGGTCTGTGACATGGAATATGATGGTAGAGGGCTCTGAAGCCGCGACCAGAATGCTGGCTGTCTGAGACCAGCAGCATGTCCATCTGCGGCGAGGCAGACATGTCCAGCACAGCTGCAGTACCGACAGACAAACGGCAGTGTTTTGTATAAAAATCCCACTCATGCACTATACAGTATATGTATATGTTAACACACCTTTATTCACATTAGACACTCCTACAAATTTCAGCCCTCCTGGGGCCATCCTTAGGGAGTGCTGATACATTTTGTGAGCAGGGGCAACAAAATATGTGTCCAGAGGTAAACACCAGATTACAGTGCAGCGTGTTTACTAGTAGTCAGTACAATGCCTTGCGTGGCAGCTGTCAGTACTATGCCTTATGAGGCAGCTGTCAGTATTATGCCCTATGTGGCAGCTGTCAGTACTATGCCTTACGTGGCAGCTGTCATTATTATGCCTTATGAGGCAACTGTCAAACTCACAGCAGTGTTGACAACGAAACAGCGATGGACACTGACCGCTTTTCCTGTACAGCCTAAAAATGCAGACATTAACAAACAAATCAACTATCTAACTAGGTAACCAACCACCCAATTAACTCCTTAGATCAGAGTTTGTAATCCAACCTAAGAGTGTCTCAGCTGGTAAAGATACTCCAACAATTTATGGAACATGCAGGTTCATGACCATGTTCACAAAAGTCTGCCACCTATCTCTGTCATAAGCCATACTAAATAACTCTACGCCCTTCCATTCCATTTTTATAAACCCTTTCATGTTAGCCTCCCATTTACAACTAGATCTTCCAAGTAGCTTCTTTTCTTCATGCTTTCATACCGAAAACCTGTAGGCATTTCTCTTATCCCCATACGAGCCACACGCTCCGTCCATCTAGCCTTACTTTTTTGCACTCCGATGTCTCTTCTCCGGCTTTTACCCAAACACCTTCTTTAGCGCTCCACGCCCCAAGACCCAGCACCTGCTGCACACAAGACACTGTGTTTACATAACAAGCACGTAATTGAATCTCCGACGTGGGAGCGTCATATCAAACCTTCATGTCAGCCCACCATGGGCCTTCTGTCGCTGTGCCACAAACATTCTGCTCGCACTTACTGCCTGTCGACTGTAGCGACCCTCCGCAGTAGCGCCACCGTCCACCGAGCAGTAAGTAATCATTGACACACTGCTCACTAGTCTCCAAAGAGAAGTCCAGCATGGACAGCTGGACGTAGCAGTATCCTGGGAGACGCTGGAATCTGAAAAAGAGAGCAATTTCATATTGGCTGGACCCTCTAGAAAAGGCTGTGGGCAAAGGGGCTTGGCACAGATGGATATGCACAGTGTTAAACCCGGTTCTTTATAGACTTATGTGACTGACATGTCAATGCGTACCGCCATACTGTCCGTTGCTACTGAAAACGTAGTGCTGCTACATGCAACAGACCAATAATATATCAAGCAACTGTTTTGTACAATACGTTGTGCTTCCTGATGCTGGGCCAATAAGCAGGTAATGGCTTTTATAATATTATTATGAATATAACACAACTGTGTACATTCGTTGGTGTAATTATAGTAATAGAATTGTAGTGCACGGGATAGAAAACGGGAAATTTAATGTAAGATTTATTGCAAATACATTGGTCGACATCAGTGCATTTCAATACAATTTAGAATAGACACTAATTATGGCATAAACGCTACCTAAAGGCGCCTCCAGCCCCAGACCTCCTTCTCGCTTAACTACATTCTTACGAGCAGGTTGCGGGATTTTAGGTAGAAGTTATAGAATTTATGGCACTCAGTCTCGAACATGGCGGCCGTCCTTGCTCTAGAGCGTGTGCCTTCCAAAATTAAATACGTTTGTGTCGAAAAATTCCAGAATTCCTAAAATTATAAAGCGATGACCTGAAATGTGGAAAACTTCAAACGTTTGGGAACGACAATGACAAATGAAAACTGCATCCAAGAAAAATTTAAGAACAGATTGAATTTTGGTAATTCGTGATAAAGTTACTTTAAAACGTCTTACATTCCCTTTGGCGCATGGTGCATGAGAGCGTTGGTGGGGAAGAGAGGTGCCTAAAGGGTTTTGATGGGAAACCTGACGGAGAGAGACCACTTGGAAGACTTAGGCGTAGATGGGAGGATTATATTAAAATGGTTATTGCAATAAACAGTCGTCATTGCCCCCTATCCAATATTCACTGGTTGCTCTAACCGAAACAAACTGTACTCACGGTGCAGTTAGCAATGTATCTTTATATAGGGATAAATTAATTGCATTCTTGAAAGGGTTAGTACTTACATTCCATTTTTCATATCTTCGCTATTTATTGACGTAAATACCGCGACAACGTCTGTTACGACTTGTTTTCAGGAAGTCAGCAGATTCCAATGGATATTACATAACCTTCTTCACAAAACACAATATCTTGCACAGCAATTTCGGGTTCCAAAAAGGACGCAGAATTTTCTGTGCATCTGACGGAACAGCAACTGCACTCCTTGCAGTCAGTCAACCAGCTTAACCCTCTTCATTCTTCCATCAGGAACAGTGCATTGCTGTTCAATGCTTCTCCGATATCCGCAACAGCATGGCTGTGTCGGAAGGTTTCCCACGCTTCCGCTGTTTGTCTTTCTACTGAGAGTAGTACTGAGATGCAGCTTTGGTGGAATGAAACTGACGGCAGAAAACCGCAGTACTGGGAGCAAAACCTCTGCCAACGCCACTTTGTCCACCACAAATTCCACATGTACTTATTTGGGATCGAAACTGGGACTCCCCGGTAAGACGCGGATGACAAGGAACGGCCCACTATCGGGCCACACGGCTTCACATTCCACTGAAAAGCAATCTGCGAGAAAAGGTCGTTTTGTTCGGAGTGAAATAGAGGCAGAGTTGGAATATAGCCAGAAAACATCTGTAAATTTCTTGTACTCTGCCGCCTGTGAGTGCAACAGTGACGCTGCTCTTTGTCTAGATGCTTTACGTTGCGCGTCATTCCATAATCTATCACACATCCACAGGCTTGTGGTCACTCTCCACACCACAGCGATTAATTTCCAATTCGGCACTAACTAGTTGGCCTTTTTAATGGAGAATGGCTGCATTTTCTGTAAGGTGGAAAGTGAATATTTATGAATTACTTAGAGTAAATACAGTCGTCAGAGGGCCTGCCGCAGCTCAGGCAGTTTGTCGCCGACCTCTCACTACACAGGTTCGGTCTCGATCCCGGACCATTCCATGTCAGACTGTCGTGGACACAGTGGCACTGGGACAGGTCTCTCTCCCAGTACTTCTGTTTCCCCTGTCAGTGTCATTCCACCAACGCTCCACACTCACCTTCATCTACACGCTGTTCTTACTATAAGGAAAAAGCGGCGAAGCCTGGGAACCTTCACACCGAGTAATGCTCTTTCGTAGATCGGAGGAGCTTTTGATAGAAAAGTGATTCCATATAGCCATTTTCTAGTCTCTAAATGGTTAAAGTCAGTTACATACCCCCTTAATAACTATCAAAATTTGACCGACTGTTTTGTATAATGTACTTACCGATAGCACGATCTAACGTTATTAGGATACGCCTGTGGGTATCTAGGGGACTGAATCCATCCTCTGGCTTGATTCAGAACTTGACAGCTATGGCTTTGTGATGGAGAACGTACGGGGCACAGCAGCTGTGGGAACAGCATCCAGAAATACCTCTTCGCTTGCAGGAACCACTGAGCGAAACCCCATAAACCACAGACGCTTTGCCCTAAGGACCAGAATCTCCCTGTTTGGAGCTCGGACAAAACTGCATCTCTTCTGGCAGGAGGTTCGAACTGTAACATCCCTCTGTGCTCTGAAGTCTGAGTACGTCTGACACCTGTACAAATATCTGCATCTCTGTCTCCACTAGAACAGTCTGCTGTACATGACTGGCACCCCCCGCTGGCCGCCAAGTCTTGCGGAAAAGAAGTGGCATCAAGAAGGCACAAATGAATTGCAGATGCATTTGAGTCGTCAAGAGGTGTGCTGTCGTTGTGGCAATGTTTTGTGTTGTTGTGAGATTTGTCTTTTTCACCGTCAAATGGCACCTGTGTTTTGCCACTGAAAACGTTGTTGTCTTGGTTTTGGCTTCCTGATTTGTTGATATCATCACTGAAGTCGGTACCGACGTGTCTCCGTTCAACACAAGAACTGCATTTGTGCACATAATTAGTACTTTTGTCCGAATTATTTATGGTGTAATTGTTGTCACGGTCAGTGGTAATGCCATGTACTTTCTGAACGGTGTCGATGCCATATTTATTCTGGATAGCCGTATCTCTTCCATGAGTGGGGTCGGGGTTCACTTTTAACGTCTTATGCTTGCCTTTGTCAGTAACAGACGTATTTGATTCGTCGACAGAGGTATTATTGTAGCTGTAGTTTTGCTCGTCCCTGTACATCTGACGTCTGTCATTAACTGACTTATCTACTGTGTTTCTGTCAGCATAGACAGTTTCTCCCTCTCTTTTCCTCACCTTACTGAAGTACGCTGTACGTTGCCAATCTGTTTCGCTGCGTGAGTACGGATCAGAATTGTTATGTTTCTCCAGCGCGATCCCATCAGCCATATTGTAAGCACCAATGCCAACGTTGTCATAATGGGAAATGTTGTAGTCTTTTCCAGCCCAGCGGACTGTTTCATTATTATCGTCGTGCCAATTTCGCGGTAACCAGCCCGTGCAATCTTCCTGCAATATTTCCAGTAAGAAACCACCAGAATTCCTAACATTTCCTGCCTGCCTGTAACGTAATATTTTCGACCTTTCATTCCCCCAAATGTCAAACGACGATACCACTGTAAATCCAATTATACAATCACAATATCGGCGTCCATCTATTTCTAGAAAACCACCCCAGCAACCACCATAACCGTCCGCTTGTCCAACCCAAAACAATTTGAAGAGAATCCTCAGTCCACATGCGCTCGGACTGTAGGGCCGGATGTTATACACGCAGTCTACGTCATCGTTGGCATTGTTAAACGGAAATCCGGGACTAACAATAAATAACAGACGCCCACTGTACACCTGATTGCAGCAGAGTGGACGAAGGAATTGTGACGTGTGTGTCATGGGTTGCAACGCTGGTTGTGGCGGTTGAGATAGGAACAGTGGATACGGTGGTTGTGTTGGTAACACTGGTGGCTGACGTTGTGGTGGTAACACTGGTGGTTGACGTTGTGGTGGTAACACTGGTGGCGGTAATTCTCTTCCGTCTGGAAAATTAAGCGTCCTGCACTGTCGCTGCAAGACGCCGATCTGAAACCCGCCGTCATTTCCAATTCCGTCCGAATAGAAATCCACATGTAGCTCGCCCAGAAACTCGTACGTTCTGATTCCGTTGAGAAATCCACAGACAAGTTCTTGATCCCCGATTTCCAGTCTGTCTTTGGTGCAGCCGTCAGAGCTGTCGACACTGAAAGTGTCAAACGTGAACTGCGCTTGGCAGAGCGACAGTTCAGGGTCGCCGGTGGTAGCGGCTCGTATGACGTACTGACAGCGAGTGTTGCCAGGGTACGGACCGGGATATCCTGGGCTCTGGAGGACCACACTTCTACTGCTGAAGTCGCGACTACACCCCCGGTTTGGGGCTGGCAGTTGCGGACACGGTACCTGCTTAATCGCGATGTCGAAACCTTTATGCCCAGGCACACCTCCGGATCTGAGACAGGGTAAAAAAGATTACAAATGGTGTGACCCCTGATCGAGTACTGCTTAGTGCTACAGTTAGCGGATGTGTAGCATATTGCAGCTGTGTAGCATACTACAGTTATCTACTCTGCAACTTCAAAGAGTCGTACTGACTCACCTGCCTCTATATTTGTGTACAGTAAGAGACTCAACGTATTGCTGATTGTTCCTTGTAGCTGACTAAATACACAGCAACAAAGTCCAAATATTGGCCGTTTCAAGTGCTACAAATGAGCAGAATCTACACTGCTGTATATCAGCACTAGAGATAAAGAAATTTTATACAGCAATAATAACGTTCAATGTACAACTTTTTCTTCCTAGTTGACAACAACTCGAAGACAGAAACAGTTTCGCAGATCCCCTGGCCAGGTCTCGAGGACCTCTAGGGGTCGGCTGAAATCGCTTGTAGAAGCTGAGGCCTCTAACTGAAACACAACAAACCCTCAAGAAATTCCACGTGTCCTTCTTACCTGAACAGAATCAGCGATCGAGGAGAGCTGAATCGAAAAGTCCGAGTGCCGCTCAAATTGCCACAGAGTCTTTGACCAGCGATCACAACATAATCACCAGAGGTACATTCACCTAAGTCAAAGTTCACGAAGTTGGCTTGCAGGCGGCAGATGTTTGTAGACACGGCCTCAACTATGTAGAGACATTGTAGTTGTGTCGGGTAAGGCGCGGGGAATCCGGGAGACTGTAGTCTAAACTCTGAAGTTGCGTATCTGGCCACACACTGGGCAGTAGTCAGCTGTTCCGACAAGAACTGGGTGCACAGGAAACAGATCTATCAAGACGCTTTACTTCAGTGCTTTACGGCTTCGATGGTAGGTGAAGCGTGAGCATGCAGCGCAGGTGAATGATAGTGACACGTGAAAACTGAAGTACTTAGGCAAACCCTGTTCACAATGTCCCCCTGTCCACCACAAATTCCACATGGACCGCCTTGGAAGAGAACTCGGGTGTTTAAAGTGAGAGATCCGCGATTAACTGCCTGAGTCACGACAAGGCAATTCCACCTGAAAATGGCAACTGTTTTACAGGCATGTTTCAAGGGAAGTGGTGAAGTGAAACAGCTTCCAGCGGAGTGAAAGTCAAGTGCACATAATAATTCGAAGGACGGTCGTATTGTGGGTTTTTACAACACCTAGTGTGCTTTGTTTCGATGTTTCGGAGGAACATATTGTTTCCGTTGCAAGGTGACCGCAATGGTGCAGAAGAATGCTGAAGGGACTGGATGTAAAAAAAATATATATCGGTTGTAGAAGAGGTTTGGGGGAACTGGGCCAATCCAGCTACAGAAGAGTGAAGACGGGATGGAAATGGGAGTTTGAATTCACGCTTGTTGCGGTGGTTCAGTGCAGACAACTGCGCAAGCACTGGTGCAATTTACCCGTGCTCATTGCACTTAGCCATTTCGCCTTCCGTTTTGAAAAAAAATATATATATATATGATTTTGTTCCCAGTACTGCCCTACCCGACGGAGTATTACTTTGTTGGACTATTCCCATGCTTCGCCCGCTTGTCCTTCTGAGAGGTATTACGCCTAAGATTCGCATGGGGCATTTGTTAAATGATACTTACAGGGGATAACCGAAACAGTCGGAGGGAATCTCATCACAGTGTCACTTTGTCCCCCACAAACATTACGTGACCTAATTTGGTACCGAACCGGGTCTCTGCAGTGAGAATATTTTTTGTTAATCTGCATAACATGACAGTAAAGGTATCAAATCTTTCGCCGAAAATTCAATATCATAAATACATACATCACTGTCAGTACACTTTCTTGTCGGTAGGTAATGTAGCACTTTTACTCAGGTGGTATTTATACAAAATGTAGTTTTCATTGATACCATGCAGATGGAGGCAATATAATCATCCGAAACACTGAATACAACGTCCGTTTTTGTTCGGGGACCATAATAAATTTTATAGTGCAAATTGGCAGCAATTGAATATAAGCGGCCTAACGGGGGTATCTGGCACACACAACGTAACTGGAACACAGAACGCAACTGGCACACAGAACGAACCTGGAACACAGAACGTATCCGGCACGCAGAACGTATCTGTTACGCAGAACGGATCTGACACGCAGAACGTATCTGGCACACTGAACGTATCTGGCACATAGAACGTATGTGGCACACAGAACGTAACTGGCATGCAGAACGTATCTGACACGCAGAACGTAACTGGCACACATAACGTAACTGACACACAGATCGCTCGTCAATAAAAATTCATGAGACTGTCACAACAAACGTGTAATTTCATAATTTCATTACAGTTTATGTCAAGGACAACTTGGGCGAATTACTTGCGATTTCACTGGTATTTTTGTAACCGTAATAACCCCACGTTGGCCATCTTTCTATTTACCGTTTACGCACTGCGCATGTTAAAGCGATAAGGCAGAGTTGTCTTTGAGCACGGCAGGAGTGGAGGTTAGCAGCACAAATTTTTAACCTCCAAATTAAGTGGGGTGCGTGGTCAGCTGTACGCCCCTACCGCTTCACCCTCTGACAAAAAATCCCCGGTGCCCCCTGAACAGGAGACTGGGAGGGCCCCGGAGTCGGTCTGGACGCCTTGGAAAAGAAAGACGTTTCTTGACCTCGCCGGGAATCGAACCACGATTCGTGTGACGTCCAGCCAATAGCCTGGTCACTGCACAAACTGCGCTTTCAAGGCTATGTTAAGAAACGCGTGCAGGATGCCATTACCTGCCTCAAGAAAAAATAATTTGAAGCGGAAAGTGTGAGATGCTCGTCACTGTGTCACTATCATGCAGAAAACTGACCTGGTTGGTGTGTCCAGAACTGCTGTCTGGCTCTGTGAAAGGAAACTGCGGATGGTCGTACGTGTAGCCGCTCAGACACTGCTGCCAGTAGGTGACACTCAAGACAGTCACCAAGATGCGGGCAGCCCTCAGGATCATTTCAGTGTCTTGAGCCAGCTTCTGGCTGGTAATGGTTGCAGAACATTTTGAGGGTGCGATGTACGTTTGAAGAAGTGTTAAATACAGGTTAAGTAGGCTCGCCATTAGCAAACTGAAATCTGAGCGCGTGTTGACGTAGTGGGAGGAACGAGGTGTGCTGGAAGAGGAAGTTGGGAGTGCCAGAGGCACCGCGGCAAGAGCAAGGGTTGAGCAACGTGTAGTGAGAGACAGTTCTGGTACGTCTGGAATTCCTGCGACTATAAGCATTAAAACTGCCGACTGCTGTAGCCTGACAGAAGCACACCACTGCCTGCATCATCAGGACAGATTTGTTCCTAGATAAATGTGGTAATATTAAGGGATGTTTCAGGATAAAATCCGCACGAATGCACAGTAGATAGATAATGCGACAAACATCTACGTTCTTTCACACGACGCCCTGTAATACGGCAGACTGGGAACAACTGCTGCCACCATCATTAGGTTGACAGAAACTGCGACTTTCGTGCTCATTGTTGATGCATGGAGCCGAGAAAGGGGCTACGTTACTTATAGCCAACCACCGGCTACAAACAGGTGCTACAAAGACTAGCTAATGCAACTACAATTTTACCAACAGCTGCAAATGAAAAACTGAATGCGAGCTAATATGACGACAGTCCAGTACATCGCCATTCACCGACAGCGACTTCTGAGACACCCGGTACATGTCAGACAATATTGGTAGCTTAATTTGCTGTCCACGCAGGGTGAGACATCTGACACCGTCTAACCTTGCATGTTTGTCGCAGTGTCGCCATGCACATGAGTTTAGGAAGTTCCTTCAAATCACAGTTCGGCTGCCCGGATTCACATCTCGTCAGTCCCTGGGCCTAATGAAACTGGCCCGAATCACTTTGTTTTTTCCGTTTTACAGTGAAAGAAAAACCGCGGTGTAATAGAATTAGGTGTGCCCAGCGCTAATGGGTCGGAACTGTGTTAGAAGTTAGTGATCCGACGATGCCTTAGCACTACTGGCATTGTCAGCGGTGAGAATTGCAGCGTCTGTTCAACTGGTCGACAAAATGAACAGTTTGGTGGGTAACAAAACCTTTTTTATGAATTAACTGTTCCGGCTGCATGGTTGACAACCTTGTTTCGTATTCGGCAAGTTCAGGTTTCAAGTCTCAGCTAGATGGCCGGCTGTCCGCCTGAGGTCTCCATGCCCTTCCTCACTCCTTGCAGGCAGAGGCACAGAACCAGAAACTGGCCGAAGGCGTTCCTCCCACGCCCCGGTCCGTTCCATATTCATTAAGCATTTGTCGTCGGACAAAATGCAAAGCCGCATGAAGAAGCGTCGCTAAGAATTATAGGACGCACCTTGGTGGCGAAAGCCGTGTGAACCGCAGGCAGGCAAACATGGACTTCCGCTCGAAGCCGTGACAAACACTGGACGAGATAAGAATGAGAAAATCCGGACTGAGATTCATCGCAAGAAACACCCGTCACTATGACACACTTTAACTAAGCCACTAACCTCTCTTTCCGTCTCGTGATAAAAACACACATAATAAACAGCTTATTTCTATTAATTCTCTCCCGAAATCTGTCTGGAACAACGGAGTAAAACTACGAAACAGACCTACCGCAACCAGAATAATGCAGCAGACGTTTCACGTCACAAACGGGAGTCGGTCTTGACGTGACTGACGTATGCACTGTCCGTAAACCCTCTCTTTGTGTATTATTTTTGAAATCACGAATTTTATTATGAAACAAATGTTGGTAAAAAAAATAAATAAATAAAGCAATTGTCAACATTTAAGACCTTTTGAAGTCATGCAGTTTCCAAAGTGCTTTAATCAGGCTGAGATTGCCCAGCAGCTGACAGAAGTTACACGTTTTTATGTATGTATTTATTTATTTGCTGTTGGTTTAATACTGAGAGGCGGGTAGGTCAGTCGTTATACTGGCTGGCACACGAGCTGGATAATCCGGGGTTCTCTTCCCGCCAGAGGCAAGATAATATTTTCTTCTCCAAAATTTACAAATAAACATGCGGCCCCTCCCGCGTCTTATTAAATGGATACTTGGAGTAAAACAGCCGGGGAGGAAACGTAACCATTGGACTGCGTCTATTGTTGAGGGTGAGAACTGGGAGCTATACAACTGCTCTCCATATATAACTCCACGGTGTGCATAAGGACAAGTTTAGGTTGTTACCTTTAACAGACTATACTTATTGGTACTGTTGGGCAATTAGAGAGGCCAGTAGCAAGGCGACATCAGTCCTTTGGACAACCTCAAGAGAATCGGTCTGTGAAATGTTATGGGGAGTGCAGGATAGTCTAGGTTACCCGCTGTGGCTACCGTACATATTGGTAACAGTGTGCACTGATATAGTGACTGTGAGGATTCCAGTCGCATACAATAACTGTACCGCAATACTGGCACATGGCTTTAACAGCTGTGGCTACCGTACTTATTGGTAACGGCATGCAGAAAATTTCACAATGTCTTTGGGTAGGTCCGCGGTAGGATCCTGGAGAGCGAGACGTAGAACTCGAGAGAAAAGTTTTACATGTAACATATACATACATACATACATACACACGTACATACAACATCACAGCCCAGACAGACCACAACAGATAACATTTAGTGTGATGCCAAACTACGACCCCACAGCTCGAACGGCAGATAGCGGTAGACCCTCTAAAACCCTCAGCCACTACAATCAGCAGTTTATTCTGTTAGCAAATACTATTATGGCATAAATGGATAAATATATAGCACAATTGGGAATGATGAGAAGTTGGTACAAAATTTCAGTAAAGAATGCCTTTTACAGATGTAATGGTAGATGAGCAGATAACATTAACATGGATGATAAAGAAATGGGCTAGAAATGTGCAGATTTCATTTATCTGGCTCTGGGTACAGCCCATTTCCGCGTTTTTGTTAACGCCATAATGATTCTTCAGATTACGCAAAAAGCTCCTCAAGATGGACTTAAGTAGCTACTTGAGTATATCAGCATCTTTCGTTATTCCGGCTAGCATCATAAGAACACAGGCTCCTCTACGTCAACTTCTCATGTCATCCTTAGCGACAGGCGAGGGTTCGCAAAACACCGACTCTGCCTTCTGAATGCAGATGACAAGCCGCACAGTGACACTCCGCCCTCACAAACACAAGCGGCATAACAGCATTGTTGCGGAAGTATCAAGTCTTCTGGGATGTTAGGCCACACCTAGTGGCAAAGTCACCTACGTTTCGACGGATTGTAGTGCTTTCTTCTTCAGGGACAAGCAGCCTAATGGAAGTGTCTTCGAAAAAGTCCACTTGTTTTCACTTACAAAAGACATAGAGGTATACCACAGTCCCAGCTTGGGGGCTGCGGGTGACACGTACGATATACACAAAATTTACACATGTAGGTATAATAGCGTGCATGCACAGTAAACGGCACAGATGCCACTGTCGGTCCGACAATTGGACATCATTCAGAGCTGATACCGCTGTCTCGCCCAGAGGTCAGCTTTGACCTTGTCAGCTTCGGTAGGGTGTCTAATTTCAGGTCTACCCTTGCGGAGGAAACAACAGCGACCATAAAAACGTTTCTCAATAGCTACATTTAAAACTGTCCACATGTCATAATTTCCCGGTTGTTCAGTTCATAACAAGCCCTAACCATATTTACGAATGTACACCCCTAACCGGACGGACAAAATAAGAAATAATAGTATTTATTCTCAACCACAGGACATAAATGTATTTTCGATCAGTGAATTTTCACTAGAATACATTTGTTGCTGGTCATATGCATCTAACGATCTGACTCCCTCCTGCGCCACCACACAAGTCAGTCTGGACAGTCCACAACAGTACACATATTTCAACATTACAGCTACAACAGTACACATATCTCAACATTACAGCTACAACAGTACACATATCTCAACATTACAGCTACAACAGTACACATATCTCAACAT
>JGI20166J26741_10628892_pt1 | contig 15495 bp, 10 predicted proteins | sample TergutCu122P5_FD_26741 | JGI IMG/M metagenome (IMG submission 26741)
AAATCAACACGCTAGACTAATATAGTGTTGAGTAAAAAGTGCATGTGTTGGTGTTTTATCCATTATTGAATTGAAAAATGCACGGTGAAACAATGAAAACTGTAGATAACAATTTATTTTTCATAAACCATCTAACTTAACACTGACACACTACTTACACTACAAAAATATTAAAAAAATGCCCAAGGGGCATGTCATGGGCACGTGAGATCTGTGCTAGAATGTAGTTGAGGAAACCTGCCAGTAAGTGACCACCATGTAACCCAATACAACATACTTTCTGGATTAGCAATATATTATTTAATATACAGCATGCAACAGTTGGCAATAATATAACCAAACATTGCAGTCAGGACATTAACCCAGCAGCCAGTCAGAAACTGCAAGCAAGTAATGAATTGACCTTCAGACTGCAGAGAAAAAAAACAGTCAACAGAAGCACTACAGAACATAAAATAATGAACAGTAAATGTGACATATATAAAATATTTTGATGTATGGGCAAAATTGTGAAATCCATTAAAAGCTGGTCTATGCAGCACTGGATGATCTGGAAAGCCCTATTAAATGGAAATTTACTGAATCTATTACATTTCACTACTGCATCCTGCTGGCATACCCAGCACTGATTCTGAGGGTTCAAAAAGCAAAGGTTGATCAAAGACTCTCTACAGGGTAAATTTATATAAGCAGACAGGTTTGACAGTGACTACAATGTGTGTCTTGTGGATTTTTTAGATTATATTTACAACATGTTATGTAAGAAGTAAAGAAACATACACAGCCAATGTGACAGAGAAAACCGAATATCAAGTGACAGATTAGATGGTTAGGCCTGCTAGACACACAAAACTACACATCACATATAACATTCTCATATCCGTGAAACTGTGAAAGCCAGGAAACCTTAGGGCCCAGAGGTGTTGCATAAACCAGCTGAGTGCAGTGTGACTGAAAATAGCCACATGTTGAAGATATTCCAATGTTCAACATCTACAGACTTTCAGTTTCACAAAAATTGTATGGAATATTAAGATGCATTCCTTGAAATTCTGCTGTCACACATGTGCAATGTTATACAAGATATGAAGTTACATAGTCTTCTCAGCTGATCTAATCTGCAATGATGATGGCACATTTTGCTGCAATGCATCTGAATGATACACATTGTAAAGAGTGTGTTAAGTGTAGATGGTTTGTGCAAAATAAACTGTAAACTGGATTGGGCACCATAATAAATATATAGACAGCACTCAACTACTGATCAATTAACAATACTCACCATGGAGAACAACATTTACTGCCAGTGAGGAGAATGATGCCTGTTACACACTGATATATTGCTCCTACCTCATGAATTACCCTAAATCACTCACCTAACTGTGCAGAGTGACTGTAAAGTCAATGTGCTCCCCTACTACATTTTTAAATTTGGTGAAAATTGTTTACATAACCTTTTTCAATACAGATGCCACTCTCTACACTGCAATGTGCTATGTTTTTGCTCGACAGTTACACAAAACTTACCTGTGCACATTTCCAACAGGGTGAAAGCATGCACATGTAACTGATAACTTTCCAGAATTACATACTGACATTTTGGGTAAAAAAAAAATATAATCTTAAGGCAAATCATTCCTGTTGTGCTTTCAGTATAATCAGAAGTACAATATATGCAGTCTAAACACAACAATTTTGAATGAAAAACTATTGTGTTTGGTCTGAAGATATTGTACTTCTGATTGCAGTGAAGAAAAAATTTACATGTATTGCTGTCTGTATATTGCTCAATGTCACATGCTATCAGAATACCTGATTTGCAATGAAAGGTATATAGTACAATCAAACTGAACCTGAAATAAACAGGAGGTGCACAGGGAGTGCACAACTGACATGTGCTCAATAGGCAACATAAAATCAACATATTCTGATATACATTTAACAAAACATCACAAATAATAAAAATAAATTAATCAAATTAGAACAAGATAGAAAGCCTACTACCTCTGACAGCAAACTGTCAATATATACAAGATACGGCAAAGCAACCAACAACTACCAGCTACCTGTTCCATCTCCCGTAACTGCTTTGTGTGAACAGTTATATCAAAGTGGGAAAAAACATCAATCTATGGATTGAACAAATGGATACACACACAAGATCTGACGTTCTCACAGCAATGAGTATTAACATACAGTCTTCTGAGATGTGACAGCCTGTAGTTCAGTAAATAGATACCAACATTTTGCTGCCTCCATCTTCAGAGTATAATACTTCTTCACTGAAATGGAGGCAGCAGGTTCCTACAAAGGATAAATTATCAGATATTAAGATCTTATTCCATTCCAAAGAAACAACAGTTTAAGAAATCTGAATCTGTCATAGTGATGTTTTTATACCTTCTATATCCAGCACACAATGATCCAATGAGACAATGCTTGTACAGTAGAAGTGACAGTACAAATTCACTGTTTATAATACAATAAAATATGACACTACCCATGGTTCCTATCTATACCTTGCACATTACTGGGACATCCATGCCAACTCTTGCTCTACATCACTACATTACTAAATGTATATATCATACTTAAAATTTCTTTACAACCACTGCCAAAGGAATTGTGCTAATATACAGATTCCATAAAATTATCCTGAAATGTAACTTTACATGAATTTAAGGTCACTTGCAGATATGATTATGCAGGCCACTGTTCATAATCATAATGAGACTTTACATGTTCACAGCAGTTCATACCCCTCTGGGTACAGTCCTGTGCCGGACGGGTATAAGTTAGATGTTTTAACATGGTGATTTTCCCAGAAGACTACAAGAACAAAATAATATTGTTTTTATTGAAGTTCACTGTTATATAGTTTGAGTAGCGTAGATGACTTTTTTTTCAGCACTGCATGTAATTTACAAGATTTCACATATGGTTCAAATATGAAACACACAGTACACGATTCCTTAACACACACACTCTTAAGTGACTCTCTTGCTTAGCCACCACTTTAATCACATTAAATGTAATAAGTTATATTGTTATTACAGGCATTTAAAGGTTATTAATGCTTGAGTTTATCTGTCACTGATGAATCAGTGTAATGTTTAGTTAATTTCCGTGATAGTTCTTCATTCTAAGCTGTACTTTAATTAATCTTTTGTTTAATTACTGTTCCACCAGATTAGTCAGTTTCTAAATTAACTTTGCTTAAAGACTCAGTTTCATCTATACCGGTTAAGCAGGAGCCCCTTATATTTCCTAATCTTTTTTCTGAAGGCACAAAATTGTACTATACAGAATTCAAATAAGACCGGTTTCCAAAACTGTAACAAAAATACAGTTTCCAAAAATGGTGAATGACCAAATAAGCAAGTCTGTGATGTACAGGTCACCACATATGAGTTCATGTATGGAAAATGAAATATTGCAAAGCCACATTAACAAATTACTGAATAAATAAAGTTACCTTACAAATTAAAAATGACATCTTTTGTTGAAGAGATATACAGCAGCTGCAGACAATAACCAAATGTGTATTTGATGACACAGGCTACTGTTTGTGATCTTCAACACCTTCCGACATCCCATAAAATTTTGGCTGCAAGAAAACAACAATCAGATTTGCTTCCCTTTAACATAATTCCCACTTTCACACTACATATGCACAAGTACACATATTGATAAAACCTTCACAAATACTGCACATTACAATAGTGACAGAAATTTTTATAGTTATGAGATTCTGATATTCTGGTGGTGTGGATGATGACACCACGAGGTCTTGATAGACATGCTCTCAACCTTATGACCACAAACTAAGTTGCTGTATGTAACAAACGCAGAGCACACCAGATAATTTCAACAAGAAAAATTCTACCAATTAAAATGCACATTGTAACATCTGTGTGTCAGCTGCAAATTATATGGTGCAGTTTGTGAAATAGTTACATGTCCAGAAATGGACATCACCATTACAAAATCCTTGTGACTGAAAATTTACTAATCTTCAATCCATTCCTATCATCAACCATTTTCATACTTCAGATTTTGTTAAGGCAATCACATGACTAGCTATGGTCATCTTTAACATGACAGGCAATTTTATGTATAATGTAACTTGTAGTGTATTCACATAACAACTGTTTAAATGCAAATGCAACAATGCACTCTCTGTGTACTGTTGCGCTACATGTCACTGCCAACAATATAAAAATGATGAGTGTTGCACAACAGTGCTTTTATGGCAAAATTATGTTGCTGGCAAGAACAAACGGTACTTATGACTTCGTGTAAAGTACCTAATATCTTCATCCTAATTGTAGCCAAATTTTTATTCTCTCAGCAGATTTTCATAAAAGTCAATATCAAATTTCACAAAATTTGTCCAGTGGAAGCTGCACTGATACATGAGGAAAGCACACAGTGAGGCAGACATGATAAAGCTAATATATATTTTTCACAAATGTGCCTATAAATGTATATATGAATGATGTCACATGACACAATCTGTGTATACATAATGGGCAAATTCCAAAACCGATCACACTGCCATACGTGCGTGAAAATCATGATTTGCCCACTTTGTGTTAAAAACATTCTGGTCATGCCTGAAATTGTCCAAGTCAGTCTGGCCAGACCAATTAAATCTGAACCTATATTTTATGAACTGCATCCTTATTGCATTTGAGGCAACTGTCTTCAGAACTAACACCAAATTACTGGAACATTCATCATTTACCAATACCATATGGACAAACAATACCTGCATAGGGGAATAAATGAACAATACAGAAGCACAGAAGTTAACTATTTCTATCACCAGTTAAAGTGTAGTGGTACTTTCATACCCACCTGTCTTTTGGTGAAGGCCTTTATCACCAGTAGTCTGGAAAATCTCAATGTCACAAAAAGTGTGTTAAAAGCACTGTGACAGTATACAGTGATATTCCAACATCCATGTTCACGTGTCTACTATGATAACCTCAACTATTTTAAGTACTGATTCAGATATGCTCAAAATATATTCACCTGTAACTTTTTAATTCAGTATGTATTAAATACATACACTATATATACATGGAGACTTATTAATTCAGGTGGGAGGAAATTTTGTTTTTATTATTATCTGGAACGATTCAGTAAACTTCCCATATTCGGAAAAGCACTGTTCATTCTCTGGTGATCTTTAATTATCTTCAGATGACCACCACTGATGTTCATTATGAAAAGGATAGACAGCATAACAGTTCTTGTTTAATTATCACAGAAACTAACATTAATGGCAAAAGTGTACTAGGCAAAAAATGTGTTTTCTTTCCACTACTTTTGTGAGAAACATTTTTCACACTGATATCAATATTTGATTAACTGGGCTTGAAATACACGTATAAATGCACAGTTTTGAACATAAAGTGTCCATTATATTTCTCCAACATTCACTGAAATTGGAATGTGCCGAGATTTCAGTGTATCTAGCCAATATCAAACCCCCTGATGGTATCTCTGCCTTGCTGTGGTAGTGGGGCCTACATGATCTAATGATTTCATGCAGTATGCTGAAAGCAGTTTAGCCAATGGTAGGGTCTCCCAAGCCAGCCAGGTAAAGAGTGGGGTCCAGACAAAGAGAGAAACCCTAGTCATCCAGGCTGGAGGTTGGGCACTGGGCTGACATCCCAATCCCATAAAAATAAATTTGTTGGAAAACAATACAATCGTGCAATTGAATGTAGAATGTGTAAAGTTGCTTCAACCTATGAAAATTACAGAAAATGAACTTGAGATTAGGGACTTACGAGGTTGAAGAGGAGTTCAAGATGACAGGAATAAGAAACTGACAGGCAGTGCCCAGAGATCAAAACAAATACAGGAAGACTATATCAGAAGCCAAGGTCCAAAATAGACTGTACTGCTTAAGGAGGAGACGAAGTCAGTATAAGATTTCATGAAAATCCATTCAGCAATTCTCAAGCTGTTTCAAGTGGAGGATGGCCAGATGTGTGAAAAGACAGGCACAGTTGTATTAATAGGTTATGCACAGAAACATGAATGTTCCTATAATGGTACGATTGCAATATGTATTGAAAACAACACAAAATTTCAGTCAGCACAGCTGGTCCTGCTGATGATGTACCAACCAATAACTACCAAACACACAGTGGGACTGCAAACAACTCAGTCATAATGCTGCAATGTGTGACAACAAAGTCATTCAGGATCCACCAATGTATTTAATAAACTCCACACGATGTGGAAGGTGGCAGTAGTGGCATAATTTCAGGTAATATCCCAGCAACTGTCTGGAGGAAGCGAGGGAAAAACCATGCAAAACCATGATGAGGATAGCCAATATTTTGGCAAAGATTTAAGAGCTACTACCAAGCACAACACTGCAAAACATTCAAAATGGAGTGGTTTGCTCTGGCAAATGAATGGTCACATCATGGCTGACCAGTATTTCACAATATCTGCCTGTAACATATACACAAAAATGATGTGTCACTGAACTCAAAAGACATCCAACACCTTTAAACAAAAATAATGAAAATGACAAGACCTATAACAAACACCAATCTTGGTAAGGCATACAACATATTTAATTTGCAGAGAAAATGTGTAAGTCAAATTATATGAGAGCTTCTAAACAATCCTCTGTAAACCACGTTTCTCTTAATTAAGAAGAGAAATATTAGCACTTATGACTAGTAGTGATCATACACTACTAAACATAGTCATGAATATTTGAAACAAACACACATTTATAAATTCTTTAAAGAAGAAAATATTAAAAAAATTTCAGACCTCCTGATTCTTGGAAGTTTCAGCTACTTTCATTATGGACATTTAATATCACCTTTACTGACAATATGTTTTCTTACAATTCCAGCATACATAATCTGTTTCATTGTGTTAGAAAAAGAAATCAACACGACAACATAAAAAATTCACTGTATAATGAAGCTGATATAGTTTCAATGGTCTTATATACTGACATAACCACCAGCAAAATAATAAATCATCTCCAAAAAAAAAAAAAAAAATTGAAAATTCTCATTTGTCACCCACCACATCCCGATTTAAAAGTTAAACCTTTCCAAATTAATTTTACATTACGTAAAATCCCAGAAGTCTATCAACCTATCAGCCACTGTGAGAGCCTGAAAACTTATAAAGTTACACTAGTTAAAAAACAGATGAAGCTTACATAAGACAGTAACATTTAATTCCACGTCTGTAGAAATTCTTAGAAAGTAATTATGTAAGCACATGGCATTCCACAGCAGCTAGGGAGATGGGGAATTGGAATGCCCATAATGCATACTCAAGAGTGATTCACTCAATGGAAGCCATGGATTAATAACTATAAAACACACTGTTTTAGTACAGAACATCCTGCTGTGTTTTTATAACTTCATACATCAAAGACCAATTCAGACAACACAACTATATTTTTATAAAAACAACATCTGCTTTTACAATTTGCTACATATTTTAAACTAAGTCTTCATCAGGTGAAAAATTACACAATATAAGAAAGGAAAAAACAAGAATATTTGTATTTTATATTTGAGTTTCCGTGCATCACAAGTCTATAACATATAATAAACCAACAAGATGCAACTCTGGCAGTATTGTGTTTATTAAAAAGTACAAGCATGCTCTACATGTTTTGGACGCCCTTTGCGTCCATCATCAGGAGCACATAAACTGTAAGAGCAGCCACTGGTGTTTGTCATGCTGTAATGTATTAAGTTACATACAAACAAGTGTTATATGTCATACAAGTGGTAAAGTAGTAAACTGTATGTAAAACTTTAACTTATAATTTAGTTCTATGTCTATAAACCCACTACAGTTTACTACTCTACCACTTGTATGACATGTAACACTTGTTTATATGTAACTTTATACATTACAGCATGACAAACACCAGTGGCTACTGTTACAGTTTATAGTGCTCCTGATGATGGACACAAAGGGCGTCTGAAACATGTAGAGCATACTTGTAGTTTTTAATAAACACAATACTGCCAGAGTTGCATCTTGCTGGTTTATTATATATTAAAGAATATTTGTTTTCGTGAGTGATCTCGTCATACAAAATCAGAGAGATTTCTTTCATGAAAACAAATATCCTTTCACCTTCCTTGCACGTATTGTATATTTTGCACCCACAGATGACTTCTTAGGTCAAAACATGTAGCAAACTGTAAAAACAGGTATTGTTCTTACAATAAAAATATACTTGTGTTGACTGAATTATTCTTTGATACATTAAGTTATAAATCAGACAATAATTTACCAACAATCAAACCTGATGGGTACATACCAATCTTCTTCCTGTGGGTTAAGCTATAACATTGGGTATTTAAAAATAAACCTCACATCTTGATGACCTGAAATGAAACACTGCCAATGGAACTGCTCCAATGTCTCCTACCATGCTGCCTGCCACATTCATAACATGCAGTGTCATGTCCATGTGCCTCCAGGCAAAGAAAAACGGCTGTCCAACATCTTACGCAACCCAAGCATCACCATATCTACCAATGTACGTAGTCAGGTTTTGTTTTCACGATTTATGATTATTAATTTGGAGTCTCCTTTCAGTGAATCACCCTATACTTCCATTTCATGAAGACTTGCACACAACAATAAACTACATGCACGCAAAAACTAATTAATGTAAACTTCAGAAAACATGCTTAATACAGCTAAGTATAAGCTACCTGACAGTATGCAATAAAATAAAATTACCTCCAGTTATGAAACTGCATGTTTCATCATTACAATGGCAAATTACTGGTACTGGAATCTGTATTGCAGGAGCTGATATTCTCATAGCAGTGTTGCTAATGAATCAACTAAGTCTCCTGAAGTATTACTCTTGGTCAGCGAGCAAACATTTCCAGATGTTTGGAAGACAACACAATTCATCTCACAGTGTCAAGAGCTATTTATCCACTGACAGCAAAATATCCCAGAAGACTTGAAACTGTCCTGATTCTGCTCAATCCAAACTGTATCATTACCTGTTTCTTATATCAGTAATTGTAAAATGAGATCTCTCACTGTCAGGGTAGAACATGTATCAAACACCGAAATAAATAATATATGATGGTACCTCATATTTATTTCCTTTATACTTTTCTCCATCACATGTCAATCTTGAAGCTCATGAAGGAGAAAATTATAATGGAAACAAATAAGACTCTCTAAAGGTAACTGTACTGCAGTGACATACACAAGTAACTTATTTCAGTTACAACTAGTATATGATGAAGTACTTCAACAAATTACACAAGGCTGAAGACAAGCATGGGGGGGGGTGTGTGTGTGACATCTGTGCAATGTTTACTACAGTACACATGCAAAATCTATGCCATGTTTGATGACTACTGTCTTCTAGGATGTGATGCCATGAAGTCTGGTAGATATGTATCAATGTTTCAGAGGGATTTTCTGCCTCCATTACCAGGGTAGAACCTGAGGATGTAGGCAGAAGGTTTCTCTGAAACATCCTTTTATCCTTTTGAATCACCTTGCCTACATGGCATCATATTCCAAATGACAGCCATCTTTATAATTCCTGCTCAGACAACCTGAAATCTAAACTTTCATCCTTATATAAGCTCCTGTTATTCCCTCACTTGCAGCAAGAAGTTTTCTTTTCATAATTCTTGTTTAAAAAAGGGGCTGATGTCCTGTACCACTGCCAACTGCCAGAAAAGGCGTGCATCCAACAAATCATTCAAATTATATATCTGCATACTCTTTGCTTACATTCCCATTCAGTCAATCTGTACACTCCTCCATGAACAACAGTCAATTAAATGTTGTGAAGCTCTGCATGCTTTGACACAACCAATGAATTCCACACACATCTATCAAATATGAAAGGAAAAGGTGGGAGATTAAAACGTTTATCATGCAACCAACTATTATCTACTGATCCAATCCAACAGCAGGACTTGATGCCTTACTAAATTTCCACTACTGCAAAGCATATATCATAGAATGTTTGGCAAACTGAAATGTGGGATGGGAAAATGAGATAACATGTACGCTTTTGTAGAAACAAAAGTTTTGCAATGCCAATTCAAGGTCTTAACCAAATAAATGACATGCATTGACTTGATTATACTTACACAGGATTAGTAATGTAAGATGAAATAAAAAATGGAATGCTATACTTTCTCTCTGAAAGTGGGTAAAGCAGGGTTGTTACGTAACTTCCGGTACCAACCTTAATGGAGGAATCTGGAAGCCAGTGAAGCCAAGTGATACAGAATGCAATTCCTCTTAATCTACCTCCTAATTGGAAATTTTATCCAAGCCCAGTGCAAATTCAACCTACAACATATAGTCCAGAAATCCAAGACGGGTAAAACTGTACAGAACATCCGTAAAATGACAGCAATATTCTTGCTATGTTACAGAAATGGGAATACACTGAGGATAATATGGAATAAATCCAACAGTCTTTTTACTACTGCTGTGGCTTTAGAAAATATTGAGTGCTATGTATATCACACAAGAAGCAAATACTCTCAATTGAAGGCTGTGTATGAAAATTTGACTAAAGCTATGCAGCTAAGTCCTCCACCAGCTCTAAGTCACTCTAGTAGTCAAAGAAATCCATACCTTTTTGGAAAATAAAGATTTATTACCATGTTCACAAGAGCCAACTGTTGTCACTATCCAGACCCAGATGAACCCATGCCACACCCTTACACCCCATTTCTTTAAGATCCATTTCATATCATCTATACCTAGGTTCCTCAAGAAGCCTATTTCTTTCAGTTTTTCTAACAACAGCTTTGTACATGTTTCTCATCTTTACTATCCATGTCACACACTCCACCCTCTTTGATTTTAGCACACTAATTTTGTCTGGTAAATGGTACAAACAATGATGTTTTACACTCCAAACCAGTTAATCTGATTCCGTTTCACAATTTTCTCCATAAAACATTGCATTTACTAGTGATTAAAATAATACGGTGAAAATAGGGGTGCTATAATATTAAAAAAAATCCCAGCAACACAATTATATTGTGGCAGTAGTTCTCAATTATTTTGCGGGTACTGCAATAACATCCTGAATTTCTATGTCTAAGGTCTACAATAGTACAAATTACCCCTACAAATTTTTGCTTCAAGTTTTTCAGGAGAAAAAAAACATAAATTTGTATACCCAGACCATAAGTCACTGCCCACTACAGGACATTTGTTCAGGTAAGCACTGTCTATACCATATGACTGAATTCTATGTGATGGTACTGTGTAATGTTTAGTTGAAAATGAGCATCACTCCTTTCTCATTTATGTGGGTGTAAAAATTCCAAGCAGTTCTTTACATGATTTTGAGAATTTTTGTTGAGAGTTCATGTTCTGAATTATGCCAATTTTTTATCAGCCAAAGCTCATGTTCCTCATCAATTTTATGCACCTGTGCTGCAGTACATTTCATTCCTCTATTTACTGACACCAATGTTTCCGCAAAGCAAAGCATCAGAAACAGCAACACCACTACAACTGCACACTGGACTACTGTGTACACACTTGCTCAAAGAAAAATAATGATAACCGGAAAAATTTCCTGCAATAAAGATCAGGTTAAGTACTAAATTACTAATTACATGTAACTAAGCACTGCTAATATGCACAACTGAAGGGAATAAAACAAATGTGGAAAAATGCACCCTTGCACAGTCCATAGTTGTCCTCAAACAGAATATGATAATTAATGAAATTAAATTAAATATGTACCCTGTCAGACACAACTATATAATATTTTATTGTTATTCTACTACTGGCTACTAGTTTTGGCCTCAGGGGCCATCATCAGGCCAATATTTACAAAAAACTTAAAAATGCTGGTGCATTTAGTACAAACGTCAATTTTTATGGGATCCCATTTACAATTGTTAAAAGTCTTTATAAATATTACCAGCTTTTAAATGTACTGTCTATGGTAAGCTGTGCTGAGATTTTATGATGTGACTACTGTGAATGTATTTCCAGAATTTTAGAAATACAATCATAGTAGTCACATCATAAAATTTCAGCACAACTTACCACAGACAGTACGTTTAAAAGCTGGTAATAGTTATGAAGACTATTAACGATTGTAAGTGGGATCCCATAAAAATTGACGTTTGTACTAAATGCACCACCATTTTTAAGTTTTTGGTAAATATTGGCCTGATGATGGCCCCTGAGGCTGAAACTAGCAGCCAATAGTAGAATAACAATAAAATATTGTATAGTTGTGTCAGACGGAGTACACATTTAATTTCATTTTAATAATAAACTTTAAACACAATGGGATGTCCTGTACCAAGATTGTTATAGCCAGTAAAGCTCGTTACGTCAACCAATATAAAAACTTAAAAAGGAAGGTCCTGAAATGTTGTGACATCTACTTCAATTGTCAATGTCTCAAGCAGAATCTAACGTCAAATTATACCAAAATAAAAATATCAAACACTTCTCGTGCCGCCACATTCATTACACACAAACTAGCAAAACTAAGGATAAATTATGAAATTAAATTCTTATACATGAAAAAAGAAAAGCTCAATAATGCATTATATAAAGTACATTTAGGGCGCAAAGTGGCGGAGTGGTTAAGGCACTATGCTAGAAACCAGCAGGTCGTGGGTTTGATTCCCGATGGTGTCATTGGAATTTTTCAGTGACATAATCCTCCCGGTCGCACTATGCACTACTGGGGTCCACTCAGCCTCTAACAGAAATGGGTACCAGGTGTATTTCCTGGGGGTAAAAGTGGCCGGTGCATAAGGCTGACAACCTTACCACCATCCTGTGCCATTGTCATGAATTCTGGGAACCTTAACTTCCTGGAACCCTCTGGGCCACTCCAGGCCTGTAATGGGACTGCTTTATCTTTACAAAGTATATTTAAAAGCCATACAAGAATGGGGAAAAATCAGGTACCCTGTTGAAAAGGAGATTTTTGAAATACATAGTACTCACATCATAAAATTTCAGCACAACTTACCACAGACAGTACATTTAAAAGCTGGTAATAATTATAAAGACTATTAATGATTGTAGAAGGGGTTCCATAAAATTTACATTTGTACTAAATGCACCAGCATGTTTAAGTTTTCTGTAAATATTGGCCTGATGATGGCCCCTGAGGCCACAACCAGTAGCCAACAGTAGAATAACAATAAAATATTGTATAGTTGTGTCAGATGGAGTACATATACAATTTCATTTTATTAAGAACAAGCTAACTGATACATATGTATATCGTCACAAACACAACTACATTCCTTGTAGTATGTTTACTATTACTAATAGTAAACATACTACAAGGAATATAGTTGTGTTTGTGACAATATACATATGTATCATTCAGCCTGTTCTTGTTATTCGACAACACAACGGGGATTACACACCTCAAAATTCATTTCATTAATGTCCTTTAAACACAACGGGATGTCCTCTACCAAGAATATGGTAAACTAAAATTTGTGTCATAGGATATGTTTCAGTATATTACTTGCCATTTTCAGGGCTGGCATTCAGTGTTTCAGAGACAGTCCCTGTCCCTCAAATGTTGGACATTTTCTCCAAACTGATGTGGTTAAATGCATAAGATGACTATTGTTTTCAGTTGCCATACAAGATTGAAGTCTTGTGGTAATTTTACAAGAAGTGGTCAGAAAGTATGTTTATAATGTCACTAAAAAACTCAAAATAATTTCCTATGCAACACTCCACGGGGAATGAGACGCTTACTATACCATAAAACAGAATGGCATTTTGCTGTTTTAAATTAAGATCAAATGAATGCATCCATATCTTGTCCAACATCAAAAACAAACCAATGGTGTTACTGTTCTTGTATTTTCTGACAAAACTAATCATCACTTCTACTGATGATAAAACAAATTTTTACAGTCAGCAGTCAAATGTTTATATGGCTCTTTATAGCGATAACAATGCTAATAGCATGGGTAAAGAATACAGGGAGGTGACAGCATAAAATACGTGGCAGTGAAAGGGTCACTAAAAAATTTGTTGGTCACAGCAGCTAGCACTGAACCGCAAACATAAGATTTTCACTTTCCATTTCTTCTCTAATGAAGTGAATTGTATTGTAAAAAAAAATCTCTTCTAACTGCTAAAACACAGAATGTACAACAAAAGCAGTGGTGTGATAAAGTCTGCAGATGTCTCCATATACTTGGAGATTAGAACACTCTAATGAAGTTTATCTACTGCATGCTATCAAACAATCAGAATCTCTGAAAACAGAATGGAAAAAAACTATCCGCTGTTACGAACTATAAAACAATTCAAACATGTCAGAAACTAAAACAAACATCTAACAGTGATATTCTGCTAAGAGTTCCTAGCATTACAAATGCTACAACAGCATATTCACTATTATCATCCTGTAAAAATGACATGGCACATACAATATTAAGTTCTGTTGCTTTGTGAGTGGAAGAAATTACAGGTTGAAGGAGGGTTTAGCCAAAGAAGGCTCTACAGGGCAGTAAATGGTACAACCACACTAAAACACATGCTTCCACAAGAAGAAAAACATGAACGTTTTCACAGTTATGTCTTGTGATGCATTATGCTTCACTCCACTGTCACCCAGTACATGTTCAAGTGAATTAACAAATCACAAGAAAGCACTCATTATAGTAAACACTCTGTAAAAATATTCTCACAAAAACCAAAGAATACTTCTGTATTAACACAACTGAAATGACAGTGAATAAACAACCACTCCTTAAAATTAACTTACATTACAGGAGTAAATATTACACTAGACTTCCAATATGTCACAAGAAATTCAAAACATGTAAAAATTATAAGAATCAAACAGGAATTTCAACTGTAGCTAATTATAAAAACCAAATTAATTTCTTCAAGTCAGAATGTGACTGTTTTGTCCTATCAGATGTGATTTAAGTACAGTAAACAGCTTACCTCATCATGGGCAGATGAGTCTGGGTGTGATCTGTTTCCCTCATCTTCATCATCAGAGTCCTCTTCTCCGGATGAATCTCCAGAACCACCTCGCTCCTTCACTTCTGGCAAGCAAATGACAATTTTTAAACACATAACTGAACAAATTTACAAGCAGTAATAAGGAAAACAATAAATACCACTTGGCAGAAGGTATTATGGCTGCCATGTTCTTCAAAGTGCTTATATGAAAAGGTAATGCAGCTACTATGAGAAAGAGAAAAGATATTCTGTGAGTGACATGAAATTTGTTTGCCTTCAGATGATTTGCAGAAGTAAAGCTCTTTACAGACCTTAACTCTTACTTTATAGTGCAAAAGCATTAAATTCACATGCAGCTTCCCACTACTGAAATACAAAGCTTTTCTACAGACAAACCCTTCCGAATAGAGACATCAGCCTTGCAAATAAAAGAAACTAACTATACATTAATTATCAACTCGATGCACTGATTATTATTTATTCATA
>JGI20166J26741_10630003_pt1 | contig 15494 bp, 10 predicted proteins | sample TergutCu122P5_FD_26741 | JGI IMG/M metagenome (IMG submission 26741)
GTATCTAGTAGCAATCAGTGCAACTTACACCACTCTCCACACACTGGGCACCTAGAAAAAAAATAAAAAAAAGGGTACAATCTTTTTCAGACACGGTGTATTACAGACAAACAATAAAACAGTTAAAAATTACAGTTTTACAACCTACTGACAATGGGAAGATGTGGTAGATCATAGCTGTCTACAGGTCACTGAATTGCCACAAGGTATAATAACTTTTAAAGTTCATCATCAAACATTTTATTATATTTTTCAAGTTATTAAAATGTTGAATATAATAGCACAACTTTTTCTCTTTCATTATCACGTTGGACTTAGGATTTGCAACTTATAGATAATTATTCTACCAAAGAAGTCTGTGCTTCCATTAAAAACAAACCGCAAGTGTTTGGCACAAACAGGTTTTCTTAGTTTAAAAACTTGCAAAGAATTAACATCTTCAGGATAAAAATGTTCTATTATTTCCAGTGATCCATTTTCAGATCCAGCTTCTAAATGGCAATCGTGACCAACAAAACCACCTTGAAACTGAATGTGGAAGGCACTTACGGTTTCCTCTTTCTGCAGATCAAGTGCAATCCATTGTGGTGATCCCTGTTAAGAAATAGCAAAAACAATAAAACTCACTACTGCAAGGTGTCAATACATCAATTCATGTCAATGTAAAATTATGTTTTGACAATAATGAAATTAACCCACCACCACACAAACAATTGTGGGCCAGGAAAGCATAGTCGGTATAGTGACTAAATATGAGCTGGACAGTCCATGGTTCAAATCACGGTGGGGGAGAGGTTTTGTGCACCTTTCCAGACCTACCCTGGGGCCCACCCAGCCTCCTGTACAATGGATACCTGATCTCTTTCTGGGGGTAAAGCAGCATGATGATGTCCATCTACCCCATCTGGCACCAGAGACAGCTATAACTCTACTACACCTCTGGCCTTTTTTGCCCTGTTATAGGTTGAACTAACTTAACTCTTACCTTTCACCTTTATACAAATGATTGGTAAGGGCATAACAAAGATCAGTAACTTTATATGGTGTATTTTAAACATGCTTATTACTGTAGCCTCCTGTTCAATTGGTACCAGGGCACTTTGCCTGGGGACAAATTGGCTGGGGCACGAGGGTGACCATTCATCTCCATCTGGCGCGGAGGTTAAGAATGAGTGTCACTGTACCTACCCTCCCCTTATATGCTTTCATGGCATGCACAGTGACAACATTACAGATATTACAGTACTTAACAAAATACAATATAAGGTATTCTGTATTAAAGAAATCATATACCGCATATTTATGAGGCAAATACATGACTCCACTGATGTGGCAAATGCAGTTATCACTTCCATATGCCCAGTAGTAGCACCATGATTTAGAATCAAGCATTTAAAACAACTTACACGGAAATTATTCACACAACATTGCAGCTGCATCCTGCATCTTGTTACATAATGGTTAATGGTGTGTGCAGACATGATTTGATGTGCTGCTGAGCAGCTTATTTTGTTGTGTTAATTGTATGTAACCTCTGATTCAGCTGGAAAGTGTTAGAGACAGTTTTGATATAAATTTGCTGGGACCACATTTCCAAACATAGCATGCATCCATGAACTTAATAATAAAATAAGACATATACTGGATCACTTCTGGACAAGAACACTGATAAACACCATGTTCTTACTAAAGAACAATTAGTCACAATAGCAGCAATGTTAGAATGCATTATAAAACAGCTTTGGAAAGAACATGTGGTGAATAAAGAGTAGATAATTGTTTATGGCCAGCATATTCACCTCTTTTTATCCCTTTTAACTTAAATGTGTAGTAATGTGAAGGACAGAGTATATAAATCATACCTCTGCATTAGAAAGGGAGTGAAAGAAAAACATTAGGAAGAAATTTTTGAAAATAGATAGTCAGAACTACTTTTGGTGAATTTGTAGCTACACAATGGTATAAAGCAAGGATGTCTAACATTTTTCAATAGTGAGCCATATGATAAAAAAAAATTAATATGTGTGCAGGTTACACAAATTTCTTTCAATGATACTGGCAAAACTGCTCACTGCTACAAAATATGGATTTTTTAAAAAGCAATATAAAATTGGCTGTCAGGTGGTTAAACCCAATTGGCAACTATTTCACATATACTAGCTAATTATGTAAACATTCGTTTTTGCTAAAAATCTCAGCCATGCTGTACCCTAGCATTAGACAGACCATATTTGGCCCATAGGCAGCATGTTGGAGCTTCAGGTATAGAGAATGTGTATATAAAGGGAGAGCATTTTCAGAACGTCTGATGACATAGGTAATAGCATGTATGGGACTATACTTTTACTGAAAAAATACGGAAGTGCTTGGTGGTGAAATGCTTCTGGGAGCTCAGAAGTGACACATTCAACTTCAACAGTGGATGCAATGACAGATATTAAAACATGGTACTTAAAGAAACTGAAAATGTCGGTATGTCAGTGTTAAATCACTCTGTAAAGCAAACAAAGTCATAGGTGTCCTTTCACATCATAATGTCACTTATGTCAATCATTACCTACAACAGATGAAAAAAATACTGTGTACTGTCTCCCTTTCACATAACTCTATAGCAACATATTAATACTGACACTTATATGAGCATCAAACACAACAAACTTGTGATGATATCATCAATAAATGCTACATGTTTTCAATCCTCAAGGACCATCACCATAAATCTCTAGAACAACAGATAAATTACCTGATCGGAATTCCAGCATGTTTCATCGTCTTCATCAAACAGGTGTTTTTTTCCAAACTGTTTCACATCCTTGTTGAGGACTGTGCTTACCCTAAAGCATTAGGCAGGTAATCTGTTAGTCAGATTTAAACTTCATAATATTATCATGTTCTAAACTCAGAAATGTTAACTAGGAATTGTGAACCCAGGGCGTTAAATGTAAACAGTCACCATGTACAGCAAAAACTCTCCCTCAAAAGAGAATGCATATTTTCTGCACTGGTACACTAGTATTCTAACAAATGGTCCTTATATTCAAATTATTTTTTGATTGGTTTTCCTCCTGTCAAATGACGAGCACATGCCTGTGCACTCCTATTTATTTGTGGGTACATTGTGTATGCATTTATAGACCTGATAGTAGGTTTTCTGGCAAAAATTATTAATTAATATTTGCCATTAACCGATTGAAAAGTAATACACATTCTTCAATATATGAAGTGGAAGAATGTGATGGCCTACTTACAATGAAAATGATTCCTAAACAACTCAGAATTTCACACATGCTTTGTTGTCACCTATATGATATTTTAAGAGCGTACATAAACAGCATCTCCCGCAAAACAGTTCCACATGAGCATGGAATTCAAATGACACAGTGGTACCAGCACGATAATACAGTGAGCTTTATTATCAACCGAGCTTTTGACAACGAGGTTGTTTATTTAAAAAAAAATCTGCACAGATGACAGTAACAAGTACTCCCGACGGCATGGACATGAGCTATTACGCTTCATGGTTGATCTGTGCGTGTTTGGCTGCTATGTCTGCAAATCGATTCCTTACATTTTTTTTTCGTATCCCATCACAGGATCACGTCCTAAATCCAATATTATATATCAAACACCGTTCCACATTAGGAACAATATGAGTGGTCTCGAATGTGTGTGTAGGCCCTCGAAATACGATCCGCTTATGACAAACAGAATGGTTACTTTCCACACAACACTAACCTACAATTGAAGGTCCCCTCTTTCAAAATTGACGTCATTGTAACTGCCTACTCGAACTGTTTTCACAAACACTTCTTAGTAACTTTCTAACACCTGTAACACTATAACACTAACACTATGGCTATGATTCTTCTGACTGAAAAACAAAAATACTAGCGTTCAACCTCAATTATGCGCGATACGTACTACGTAAAGTCCTTGAAATTCTGATTCTGATTCTCCGTAGGTAATCCGTGATTGTTCTGTTGGCAACAAGACGCGTAAATATGCGACAGTCCGTGGCATTTGCAGGGGTTTTGGGTAGGGTATATAGTTTTAGAGATGTTGCACACAAATTCCTTGAGTCAAAATAAAAAAAAGTAACCGCACGTGGTTGCGGCGTGATAAAATGTACTTCTTCACACCGCCAACAGTGTGCAGTATGTTGTTAGAGAATCATTTCTTTGTGGTTGCGGGGCGTATGAAATACGAGGCATTATTATCAATGCCACATGGATGATTCGTGTCATTGACCGGTGACTTTTCCGTTTAAATATAATGGGTAGATATATATTGTTTGTGATATTTTGGTAGAAAGTAAAGGTAAACATTAGGTGTGAGGCTTATCAATTACTAGAAGTTTGACCTTTATGTGTGCTTGTAGTGAAGCGAGGGTTTATCCGCTAATGTAACGCATTGCTGGAACGTCGCAATGGGAGGTTATCAGTGCTTTTTGTGCAAGTAATCCAAAATATTAAAATGTTGAATATTTGGTGGGAAGTATGTGGCGCCGATGAAGTCTAGCACAGTGTTATCACTGACTTTTCGCTTACATTACTGTACATTAAACGAATGGAACTGATATTGACGCTGTTGTAGTGAAAGTGTTTTTCATCGACATACCATTTTGGTTTTTATGCATAATAACTCGATACCTAGGAAAAAAAATGGCATGTTGTGAATGGGTTAAGTACATTACTGTTGAACCTGTATTGCTTTTTTATATGCTTGCTATTTTCATGCAATATGGAATTTTTCAAGACTTGGTGTACGAGAAAGTATGCAGAACAACGTTCAATGTCACAGTGTGTGAAAATCTTCATGATTCGAATTACTCGAGATATCTTGATACAGTGCAGAATGATGCCTCAGTGTGGATATTAGGCTCAACTGTGTCATTAGCTTTGCCTTCAATTATATCAGCCAACTTTCTGGGTTCATGGGGAGATCATTTTGGAAGGAAACTCCCACTATTACTGCCATCCATAGGAGGCCTCCTTAGCACTTTTATATATATATGGATGTCATTATACAATTTGTCTGGCCCAATATGGCCAATTATTATTGCAAGTGGTATATCTGGCATATTTGGTGGATTTGTAAGCTGCATCATGGCAGTCACCAGCTATGTGTCGAGCATATCCTCTCAAGGTAGTCGAACTGCTCGAGTGGCCCTGCTTGAAGCTATGTCATTTGTTGGTGGTACAATAGGACCATTTGCAGGTGGGGGATTGCTTTCAGTTTCAAATCATGCAGTAGTATTTAGCTGCATCTCCATCTTCCACATGGTTGTAATAGTATATGTGTTGTTATGTGTGCGTGAAGTTGTGGGAACTGAAACAGACAGTTCTTATTGCAGTTTTTTCCATATCAGAGACTCAATAACAACATGCTTCAGACCCAGGGTTGGTTGCAAGAGAGCTTACTTGTTGTGCTTTTTAGTGTGTTGCCTTGTCATCATGACTATTGTTACAGGTATGCATACAAGACATAAGACGTTATGGCTGTGTCATAAATATGATGTTTCTGTGTAACATGTGTGTATTTTTTCTCTGTTTCACCTAGCCCACACAACAAATATTGTATGTTAAATTGCAGTACAAATTTACTTCCACGACTAGGCCATCTTTAGGCTAATGCATGTTCTTACACAAACCCACTACAGTTCTGTTTACAAATTAATAATAGCAATAATAACAACAACAACAACAACAATAACATTTTCAAATATATTCAACAGTTCAGGTTAATAGCCCACTCTGAAAAAAACAAGACCTTTGTAACAATTTATACCAGAAGGCTCACCTTAATCCTCAAGAGCAAACAGTCCGGGAGAAACCTGGTCAAGGCTATCAGTACCTATGCCACTTCTGTCTTGACATATTCTTTTGGTATTATCCACTGGACCTCAACTGACCTGGAGAAAATCCAAACTTGTACTAGGTCTTTCCTTACTAAGCACCACTTTCACCACCCAACATTTGCAGTTGAAAGGGTCACACTCCCCAGAAAATATGTAGGCAGAGGTCTTAAGGACATATCTGCCCTTCACAACAAGCCAGTATTCAACTTGCATAATTTTGTAAAAAAAAAAAAAACACCCAACATCTGGCATACATAGAACAGTATGTGAAGCCAATAACAAGCTTTCATTTTTAAACCCCAGTCTTGATGATCTGCCAGCAATTGCATTACCTGTGATTGATTGAAAATGCAACTAACCAAATGGGCATCTAATAGTCTACATGTCAGATATCCATGACAACTGAATCAGCCTGGCATTGACAAAAAAGCCATACATATCTTGGTGAGGAGAAGTGATATATTCCCAAAAACAGGGTGATTTATGTTTGCCATACAGGACAAAGTCATTCCTACATGAAACTATCTAAAGTGCAATATCAAGGATCCCAACGTCATGATTGAGTCCTGTGGCCTTTGTAGCACTTCATTGGAAACCATCCAACATGTGATTGCCTCATGTCCAAAACTAGCCCAAATTCCTTACAAACACCAACATGAGCCAAAACTTTCCATCAGGAATTGCTGAAAGAACTTCATCTTCTTGAGGAACCATGTGACCTGCAGGTCCTACTGGAAAATGTCAAGCACAAACTCCACTGGGATCATACATTATTAACAGACAAGACTGTTCCATTCAATTGACCAGACATAAGAATGATTGATAGAACAAATCCATTGACATAGTAATTCAATTAACCCACAATCTACAAGCCACAGTTACAGAAAAACAATGCCAATATCAGGACTTGGCATTTGAAATGAAGCAACAGTGCCAGCTGAACAAGATTGTTATTCTGCTGGTTTTGTCTGCTATGGGGGTCATCCCTAACATGTTTACCATAGACTCACTAACCTCAATTTACAACCATGCCTATTGTCCCAGGTTCAGAATGTGGTCATAATAAACACCTGTTCCATTGGGAGAAAATTCATCATTGATGAAGTCCACTTAATCTGATGAAAAGGCTGATAATCCCTAACCTTGTCGTTTTACCATGTTTCCAGTTTTTTACATTCATTTCAATATTCCCTGATGCAACCCCTCAGCAGATACATGGTTCATAGCCCATACTCTGGAAGCTTGACAACACTGGGAATAGCCTGAGGAGTGTGAGATTAGACTTAGACACAGAGTTAAGTGCAAATAATAAAATACAAATAATTAAATCACTGGCAATACCAGTTGTAAGATACTGTTTTGGAACTATTAACTTGCACCGAGAAGAATTGCGAAACTTAGATAGGAAAACAAGGAAACTGCTAACCATTCATGGACAGCATCACCCAAAGACAGATGTAGATTGCTTGTATGTTCCCAGAAAATGGGGAAGAACGGGGTTAATGAAGTTAGAAGAAGCCTACGTAGTAGAAGTTATGAAAATGAAGGAATATGTGGACAGTAAGGAACACAAACTCAGCAGTGTCACAAAGAGAATTACAGAGAGGAACAAGACAAAGGACAGCATAGCACAGAAGACAAAAGAAAGATGGCAAGGAGGAGAATGCATGGACATTTCTCTCCTAACATAGACGAAAAGCTGGTGGGTAATGAATGGTCATATCAATGGTGAAAATTTGGAGATATCAAGGGAGAAACAGGAAGTTCAATAGTGGCAGCTCAAGTCCAAGCACATACTATTTTAAAAATAAATTTTGAAGGAAGAAATTGACAGTAAATGCGAGTTGTGTGAACAACATGAAGAAAGAATTACCACGTAACCTCAGGATGCCCCATTTTGGTGAAGAATGAATACTTAATGAAACACAGTAGAGTTGGTGCATATTTACATTATTCAATGTGCAAAGCACTAGGCATCAAATGACAGAAAAATGGTACACACACACACAAGCCAGTATGTGAACACGAAGACGTGGCTGTTTTGTGGAATCAAGGGCCACACAAAGAGAAGTCATAAGAAATAGGCCAGATATAGTAAAAAAAATTTTTGTCTCAGGGGTCAGCAAATTTAACTCATGTAATGGCACATCCAGCAAGACATCTGTCTCCATAGGGGTCCTATTGGGGAACTTGGAGGGGGAGGGGGTTCATTTTCCAGGAACTTTGAGAGACAGCAAAAGAGCGCTCTGTAAATGGAGCGTCTCTGTCTATGGGAGCTGTGTGAGCATATCCTGGAGGTAGGGCTTCTTTACTAGGAACTTTGAAGGCTACGTAAGACATGTCAAGGAATGCTTGGACATGGAGCATCTCTATGTTCATAGAGACTCTGTGAGTGGAACCTGGAGGGTGGGCTCCTATACTGAGGACTCCAAGAGACATGGAAGGCTCTGGAAATGGAGTATTTCTTTTATAGGACTCCGTAAGGGGAACCTGTGGCACTAAGAAGGGCCAAATTGTTCATTGGGCTGGAACCTGTATTTGATATATTTTTCTGTTATGTATATCTACAAGTTAGTGGTCTTATTATTGACCACAAGACTCAAAGGGATATATCTGTCTGGGCTGAGGCAAGCTCAACCCAGAGGTTATTAGGAAAGCTTATCCAAGATGAATCCAGGCCTTCATTAAGGCTGTTGAGAGAAAGAGCAGAGAATAAGGGGGCACAATGGGCCTGCTTGTAAAAGGCCTTCCTGTATTGGATCCTTAAGGGCTTGAATGAACAATATATTCTACTCCATTCTAATAATTAAAAACAAAAAAGAGAAGACATGAAGGCAATACCAACAGACAGAATTGTCACATGAAAGGAGGCAGAAAGGAAACTAAAATGGAATAGTTTATATACAGAGATACAACAGATGTGGAACCTGAAATGTATGATTATACCAGTAATAATTAGTCACTGGAATAGTAACAAAAGGTTTAAAGAAAAATTTGGAAGCCATTCCAGAAAAATGTTCAATGAATTCGCTACAAAGGACAGCTATAATTGGAACATCACACATAATACAGAAAATTTTATAGTATGAAACTTGAAGCCTGAACGATGGGGTTCATCATTGGTTCAAGAGGAGAAATATCAGGGAGTAAAGCCTCAGGTATTTTCTGAGTGATTTTGAGAAGGTTCCAGTTGCCCCCCTTATTACTGTTATAACTTTTGTGTTTACATTCCACATGCGCTGTATTTCTGTTGTAAGATCTTTATATTTTAGAATCTTTTCAACTTCTTTCTTGATCACATTTCTTGCTCCTGAAATTGCAACATCTGTTAACATACATGCATCTTTTTCATTATCATAGTTTTTTATGTCCAAATTATTGTTGGAGGTGCTTCTGTTGGCTTGCACTTGTTGATTCTATGTTATGGGTACCTTATCTTCATGACTTATGTCTACTGATTTTGGTACCTGCTTATACCATTGTTCGTAGTCTAATTTTACCCCTATTTCCTTGCATATGTTAAAGTGTAGTTGAGCACACATACTATCATGTCAATGTATGTATGTTCATTTGCCAGTATTGGGCATGCTGATATAATGTGTTCTGTTGTCTCATCAAATTGTTGACATAGTCTGCATGTGCTGTCTATTATTATTATTATTGTGGGTTATGACCTTTATGCAGGATAGTTACAATTATATATCTGAAACAGACCATGTCCCTAGGGCATATATTGTTGCAGCTATTCTGCAGTAAGTTTATGGAAAATGTTATTTCCCATTTTGAGTGCTTGGTACTTTAAATTAGTACTTTTTAAAGTATGTGTGCAGTGCCCAATATGCTGTTGTCTGTAATTTCATGTTTTCCCAGTATGTTGCTCAGGCATTTTCTGAGTGATTTTGAGGTGGTTCCACTTGCCCTTATTGTTACTGGTATCACTTCTGTTACATTTCACATGAACTGTATTTCTATTGTAAGGTCTTTATTTACTACTATGACTACTGTTGCTACCACTACCACTACTACTATTACTACTACTACTACTACTACTAACTACTACTACCACCACTATGTCTGGTCAATATTATGTTGAAGATGAGCTTTGGACTTCTACATCATACAGTGTTTCAGCATGTTTGAAAATGCTTTTTTATTCTTCATAAGAGCAGTTCCGGTTACATTTGGCCCGATTAGTGTAGGATAGGTAATTTTGGTTGAGCATAGCTCTATTTGTAAACATGCACTTGTGAAACTGACTTAACTTCATCTGATAAAATCAAACCAAACACAAGAAGAAGTAAATACTGTGGGATAAAAAACTGCCCAGGAGCAGGGTGTGCTGGTGACTGAGACTTTAATCTGTACTTTTAAGGCCAATTCACATTATATATAACATCACTGTCATGGAAAATAACATCATCATAACACCAGTTTTAGCAAATATGTGCATTATGCACAAAGCAGAACACCACTGTAGGGACTGCCATGAAATCTGCTTGGCATAGTAGCTCTGCTTCTTTACAAGGAGGAATCTAGTACTAAGCACAAATACATTTGCATGTACAAAGTGCTGGTACTTTCTAAATCTGTGGGAGAATACAGTATATAGTTACATTATTTTATCTGACAAACATTGCTAGTCACTTCCCATCGGCTGAGTTGTCATACACTTGCCCACTTACTGACTAGCTTCCATACTACTGATTGAAGAGTGTATGGTTATTGGGTAGTTAGTATGTGTTATATTGTTTGCCTGAGTTGATGCACAGTGTAAGTTTATTGCAAGTGATGCTGGATTATATGGGAGAAATAGTGACAAGGGAATTTACGCCAACTATAATCATGGAGAAGTTTGAAAACATGGTAAATAAAGTGTACCATAGCCCAGAGTCCTTCCTAGTGCAACTTGTACTACACCATACATACTTGTGAGACACTCCCACAAAAGGTATTTCATCAGGTCGCTATTCTAGACTCAGAGTAGCAGAGATATAGAGGAACAGATTTTAAATTACAGAGTTTTTAATGGCAAAAGAGATGTGGAAAATGCTTGCTGTACACAAGGTCATATCTAAAATTCCCCAGACAGAATCAATATTGAAATGCACATTTACCTTTCTATTGCTCATTGTTGTCCCCTGCAAAAATATGCACTTCTGAGTTTCTGTAGTGGGGCCAGCATTCTCACTGCTGGAGCAGTGCTGGATCAGATTTTTTGGAATTGTGTGGGAGTCGGCATTATTCCTGGATTTCAGGGACATTTGGAAATGACAACCTCACAGCTGTCATTTCATTTGTTGAAACAGTAAGAAATCCCAAGGGACCATATCAGGCAAGTAGAGAGGGTGGTGTACCATAACTATGTTTGTAGCGACCAAAAATTGCTGCACTGACAAAGCAGTGTTTCCTGGTACATTGTCTTAGTGACTCAACCAGTCCTTGTTCTGCCAATGTTCAAGATTTTTTGGGGGGGGACAGTCTTGCTCCATCAATGGTTGCAAAACCTTCTCACAATGCTGGTTGGTTTTCATTAACAATTTTGCAGAGTTTCTCTACACTTTGACTCTGTGACCTGTAAAGAAACAACCTAAATGCTCACAATCTCCAAGCAAAGTTTCCCTGTGTTTGAATGAATAAGACCACTGACAAATCTGTGTTCTACCCATGGCATTGTCACCAAAAGTTATTTAGAGCATTTCATGAATTTCCATTGCAGTTTTTACTGAATTTGAAACAAACTTCATGTAAATGTGTTGTTCTTTCCAATCAAACAATTGAGAAATAATATAGAGGGTTATGGGCACAAAACTCATTAGGCTAAGAAAATAATGAACCTATGGCAACTAGTGGCAGAAAACTATGCAGTTTGCTAGTCTCGGTCCTAGCAGTGAGTCTGTGAACTTCCAGATATGTGAGTTTGGGAGCTTTTAGATATATTCTTATATTTCCCAAAAGTTCTGAACACATTTTAGAAGCATAAACTCTGCCAGGATATGTGGGTCGACTTGCATAATTACATCAATGGCAGTGGATTTGCTTACCTCAAAACTATGAAGAAATCCTCAATGAAAGAAACTGGTTTCCAGAACATGCCTTTGTAGCCTTGCACTCCCAGGCTGCAGCTCTTCATGTCCAAGAAATATACAAGACACTTTTCAATTCTGTTGGTGCCCTTCCATGGCAAAAAATTGATTTTTGTAACTTGTTTAGTGGAATATAGAGAGAAATGTTCTTGCTCAATATCTACACTAAATGAAGCAACAAGCACTTTAGAGTGATTTCAGACCCAAGTCATTACTGATTTGCTTCTGTTTATCTTACTGACAACCAATGTGAGATGGAATTACAGCATTTCATTCATTAGTAGTGATTGGTGTTGGATATAAGAATAGCCTACAATAAAGTCATTGTGAGCTGTAATAATGTTTCATTTCTTTATATTTTACCAAAGTAGTTCAACTTGATTAGCTGTCTGCTTTATTTAATTACTTCTCTCATTTTGCATAGTCTGTGTGCATTACCAGTTTTATTTCTGTTTGCCATATTACACAATTATTTTTGTTGGCACACAAATTCAATTAGCTATTTATCATCCATTGTCATTTTTCAGTGGCATTGATATTTGTTTGACTGTTATAATTCACATTCTGCACTGGAACCACCATGTACCATCATGTCACATCAAAACTTTCTTCAGAATGTTGGCTTTGGTTTGGTTTGCTTTATTTATTCATCCATTCAGTCACATATGTAACATTGGACATGTCAATTACAGATTACAATTTACAACACAACTTATAATATATGGACATCCACACAATACAATATAGTAAATAACAATACAAAATTTAAAGACCAATTGGAAGTTGAATTTGCCACTACATCTGTGTATATATATATATATATATATATATACACACAGATGTGTGTGTGTGTGTTTATATAAATATACCTAAGAGTTAAGAATTCAAATTAAATGTCATAATATAGAATGGTACTGAGTTATGTTATGTGTAAAAATATTTTGATGTTTACTTTTAAAATGATTACACTGAGCCAAGATCTCTATTGGAATTCCAAGAAAAATATTCCTCTAATGAGTAAAATGAATTTATAAGAAGAAAACTTTTTAAAACAGATCTGAATTGGTTTATGTCATAAGATGTATTTTGGATGCTAGTAGGAAGGTAATTAAAAACTTTGATTCCAAAATAAAAGGGACCTTTTTGAAAAGTTGTTAAGTTTGCAGTTTGAGTATGTAAGTCAGAACTAAATCTAGTGTTAATATTATGAATTTCTGAATTCGATTCATATGAATCTCTATTTTTGGCAACAAATAATAAAAGGGAAAAAATATATTGTGATTTTAATGGTAGAATTTTTAGATGGCATGACCATGGCAGTGACAGTGATGGTCTGTAATGGTTTTAGATGGCATGACCATGGCAGTGACAGTGATGGTCTGTAATGGTTTCTGAAGGTATCAGTGTACCCATTACACTGCAATGCCAGTTGTTTTGACATTTTGGTGAGAATCTGTTACACCATGGTGATGTTACGTATAATGTGATTTTTTGTTACTTTCTTTATGATTGTTTTGGTACTTCCTAACAGCAGAGTCTTAAGCAGTTTTATGGCTTCCTGGACTGTGGTCCTGAGATTGTGTTATACACCCTGGTAGTTGGAGCATGCTGCACAGTATCGTTACCCAGAGGACCTCAATCCAGATCTTTATTTCTGTAAAAACATCAAATCTCACTAGCTGGGGGAGCGCACTATTGAATTTGCCACTCACTGACTACCTATGTGTAGTAGTTTGAAGGTCATGTGAGTAACTAATGAGTATAATACGTGGTCCAATTTTGTCATGAATGTTTTGGCCAAAAACTCCCAGACATTGAGCATGTCATTTGCAGCCACATTATCTTGATGTAAGATACAAGCATCAGGCCAAAGTTTGTGTCTTTCCTGACAAAGAGCCTCAAGTATAGTTCCCAGTATTTGCAAGTAACAATGCCAGTTCACAGTTTGACCTTTTTTTATGAATCTTAAAGTGAACAGTGCCCTTGTGATGACAAAGAACAATTCATCATTGTTTTCATTTGGGCCCATGACACGAGCCGATATTGGTCTCAGTGATACCAATGTTCGGTAATGGAAGTGCCGTGATTCATACATGTGACAACTCTATTGAAAACAGTTGTTTCCTTCAGCCAACTGACAAGAGCTATGGGCACAAGCATCAAGCTGCTGCCTCTGTTTGTCATAATTAGAAAAACATTTATGGCACCATCTTTGCTGAAGCTTTGCATGTTCCTGAATCTCCAGTCAAACTCTTGCTCACAGTTTCCTTATCTTCATTCATTTACTCTGTCATCATTTTTACACTTGTTTATGTGTGAATATGGACCAGTTTCCACACTCCATATTATCATCTGGTCTGGTGAGTTATTGGGCATCATATTCTTTTTGCATCTTTCATCTATTCCCAACCACACTTTAAATATTTAATGCAACTCAGAGACCATCAACTTCTTCATAGAATCAACAGCATAAACCTAAGTTACTGCTCACTCACTACTCAAAGCAACAACTGCATAGGCATTCAGGCAACATAATTGTCACACCTTGTGTATTCTACTCATTTTTTAATTTACCTTTTCAAAAATTTCTGGTTGTTCTGTGGAATAAAAATAACATTTTTGGGAAGTTACAATAGCCGTGTTGTTGAAATGTATTTTGTTTTCATTTTCATCTGTTTCAGAAGAGATATAACTAATAGTGTTTGCTTATGTGTTCATGCAGGTGAATTGGATGTCACATATCTCTACACCAAAGATGAACCTTTGAACTGGAATTACCAAACCTTCAGTTACTATTTTGGTTTCAAATATGCTTTGGGATCTGTCACATTAATTTTGGGAACTCCTATAGTGAAATACTTTGCAATATCTGACCACATGATCTGCCTTGTTGGCATTGTTTCTAAAGCAGCTGGATGCGTGTTGTTGAGTCTTAGCACAACAGATACGCTGATATTTATTGGTAAGTGAACGTGTTATGGAAATAGATTTCCAGGTTTTCATATTTTATTTTCTGCAAGTGAACCTGAACAGACTGCTAGATTCATAGGGGGAAGTTGCGTTTCAGAAGTTTATAGGACTGTCATAATGATCAAAAGGCTGTGGAGCTGGACTGTGTTGAACATCAAAGTGTAGAACAAAACTTTATGTTAGGTGTGAAGACTGAAAGAAATCACATTTACTTAACATTCAGTTTTACTGTAACATTAAAAATTCTTGTTTTCAGTTCCAGTGGTGTCTATGTTCAGTTCCTTTTGTATACCTGCTCTTCGTTCACTGCTGTCTAAACAAGTTGAAACTTGGGAATTAGGTGAGTCTTTGTTCTCTGTCAAATGTAACAGATATAGTAAATTATTGTACCTTCTTTCGTTGATTTATTAACTGCTAACAATATATGCCTGTACCTAAGCAACATGGCATGAGATTGTGACAGCAAAGCTTAACAAACTTTATAGCATATTTTAATACCATCTAAAAACACTATATATATATATATATATATATATATATATATATATATATATATATATATATATATATATATATATATATAT